>RCNE010001218.1_pt1 | contig 13981 bp, 15 predicted proteins | sample 2041361 | NCBI WGS metagenome assembly RCNE01 (sample SAMN09708229, study PRJNA481090) | Marine sediment metagenome, whole genome shotgun sequencing project.
AACCTGTGCCATTTCCTGCGCGGATGCAGCCGACCCGCGCGCGGGCTGGCTGATCTACCAGTCCGATACGGGTTGGAATTTCCGGACCTATAATCAGAACGGTTTAACCACAGCGGTAAGCGTCACCGGTGGCCCCGTTCCGGTGGTGGGAACCTGGTACCACGTGGTGGCGACCTGGGACGGAACAGTTGGAAAAATCTATGTCGACGGGAGCCTCAAGGAAACCAGCCCGACGGCTACTTATGTCACGGCGACGGCAGGAGATTTCCGAGCCCGCCGCAAGCCGTGAGCAAATGTCCTTGCTGCCCGAACTGCTCGGCAAGAAGAAGCGCTGAGCATGACCGCATTCTCCCGCAACGATAACGCGCACATGGCGCGTGCGCTCCAACTGGCAGAGCAAGGGAAATACACGGCCCGGCCGAACCCGATGGTGGGTTGTGTCTTTGTTAAAGGCGACAACATCGTCGGCGAGGGTTGGCATCAGCGAGCGGGCGAAGCGCATGCCGAGATCAATGCATTGCAGGCGGCGGCAGATCGTGCAGCAGGAGCGAGCGTCTATGTCACGCTGGAGCCCTGTGCGCATCACGGCAAAACGCCGCCATGCGCCGAGGCACTGATTAATGCGCGCGTGGCAAGAGTTGTGGTAGCGATGCAGGATCCTTACGAGGCGGTAGCCGGTCGCGGGCTCGAGATGCTGCGTGCGGCTGGCATCGATGTCCAGGTGGGATTGATGGCGACGGCCGCCGCCGCACTTAACGAGGGCTTTACCAGTCGCGCAACGCGTGGCCGGCCGTTCGTACGGCTCAAGGTTGCCGCGAGCCTCGACGGCGCGATCGCAATGAACAACGGCGAAAGCCAGTGGATCACCGGGCCCGCGGCTCGCGACGACGTGCAGCGGCTGCGGGCGCGATCGGGTGCGGTCATGACCGGTATCGGCACCGTGCTGGCGGACGATCCGTCACTGAATGTCCGTAGTGCTGCGCTGCCGGCATCCATCACGCAGCCACTGCGGGTGGTGCTCGACAGTAGCCTGCGGATGCCGCTCTCGGCGGCCATGTTGACGCTTCCGGGCACGACGCTGCTCTGCTATAGCGGCCATGGCAATGGCGATGGGGCGGACCCATCCGGTCTCGTGGCTGCAGGTGCCGAGGTCTGGCGTTGTGGCGCGAACGCTGCGGGCGTGGATGCGCGCGCGGTGCTCGAAGAGCTGGCACGGCGGGAAGTGAATGACGTGCTCGTGGAGGCGGGCCCGGCGCTGGCCGGGCATCTGCTGGAGAATCAACTGGCCGACGAGCTTGTGATTTATCAGTCACCCCACATAATGGGCAGTGAAACGCAGCGCATGTTCGACACGCCAACCTTCCGCAGTTTGTCAGATCGCTTGCGGCTGGATATCGTCGATGCACGTCGCGTTGGTGATGACACTCGAATAACAGCAAGGCCCGCGTACTGATGTTTACCGGAATCATTAAAGCGAAAGGCACGATCAGCGCGATGACTCGGCGTGGCGGTGACGTACGCCTGGCGGTCAGCTCTGCCGGTTTGCCCTGGTCGGATTACGAGGTGGGCGAGAGCATTGCCGTGAACGGCGTTTGCCTGACCGCGGTGGCGATTCGTGCTGACGGTTTCGATACTGACGTTTCGGTGGAGACGCTTAACGTGACCGGGCTGGGCGCACTTGGCGTGGGCGCGGCGGTCAATCTGGAACCGTCATTAAGTCTTGGTGAGCGCCTGGGCGGGCACCTGGTCAGCGGGCACGTTGATTGTACGGGCACCGTAACATCACTTTCCGCGGATGCGCGTTCGATCCGACTTGGCATTGAGATCTCCGCCGAGTACGCGCGCTATGTCGCAAAAAAAGGCTCCGTCTGCATTGACGGTGTCAGTCTTACCATCAACGAAGTATCGGGTTCGTCCTTCGAATTGAATATCATTCCGCACACAGCTGATGTCACGATCATCGGTGATTACGCCGTCGGCACAGTCGTTAACGTCGAGGTCGATCTCGTGGCACGCTATCTCGAGCGCCTGATCGGCACGGACTCTGACGGCATTTCCAAAGACTTTTTAGAGGCGCATGGCTATGCCTGACAACACCACCCCGCACCCGCGGGCGCGAACCAAAATGTTTGCTGACATCGAGGACATCATCGCCGATCTCGCTGCCGGCAAGATGGTCATCATGGTCGACGATGAGAATCGTGAGAACGAAGGTGACCTGATCATGGCCGCAGAAAAGGTCAGGCCCGAAGACGTCAATTACATGGCGACGCATGGCCGTGGATTGGTCTGCCTGACGTTGTCACGCGAGCGCTGCAAGCAGCTGCGCCTGCCGCTCATGGTCAGCGATACCGACGAACATCACGCGACCAATTTCACGATTTCGATCGAAGCGGCCGAAGGTATTACCACCGGCATCTCTGCGCATGATCGTGCCAAGACCATTCAGGCGGCGGTCGCTGCCAACGCGCGGCCCGAGCATCTGCGACAGCCCGGGCACATCTTTCCGGTCATGGCACAGCCGGGTGGTGTGCTGACGCGCGCCGGACATACAGAGGCAGGCTGCGACCTGGCGAGGCTCGCGGGTCTCGAACCGGCGGCCGCCATCGTCGAGATTCTGAATGCTGACGGCACGATGGCGCGCCGGCCTGATCTCGAGAAGTTTGCGCGCGAACGCGATATTCGCATCGGCACGATCGCTGACCTGATTCGCTATCGACTGGAAAAGGAAAGAAACGTCGAGCGCATCGCCGAACGCACGATTACTACTTTGCACGGCGAGTTCACGATGGTCTGTTACGACGACCATATCAATCGCTCTGTGCACGTCGCCCTGGTGAAGGGTGATTTACAGGCCGTCGATGCGCCACTCGTGCGCGTACATCTGCAGGATACGCTCGGCGATGTCATGGGGGTGCAAAGCCGCTCACTGGGCTGGCCTTTGAATGACGCTATCGAGCGCGTTTCGAAAGAGGATGCCGGAGTGGTTGTGCTGCTGCGTGACCAGGAGACGTCGAAAGACTTCATTGATGCTGTTGAGTTGCTGGACGAGGCATTGCTCGATAAGGGACGGCTCGATAAGGAACGGCTCGATAAGGGATTACCGGATGGGGAATCGCCGGCTGAGCACAGGGACGAACTGCAGGATCGTCGCGGTGGTGATGCGGTGCTGCGAACGTACGGCGTTGGCGCCCAGATTCTTCGTGACCTCGGCCTGAGCCGAATCCGTGTATTATCGGCGCCTAAGCAAATGTATGCGATCTCCGGATTTGACCTCGAGATCGTAGAGTATGTCTGAGAGCTAGAGTACGTCTGAGAGCATCGAACAACATGGACAAGATCAAGACTACCGAGGGCGATCTGATCGTTCGTGACGGTCGCTTCGCGATCGTGGCGGCGCGCTTCAATGAGTTCATCGTTGACTCCTTGATCAAAGGAGCGCTGCGCTGCCTGCGGCAGCACGGAGCGACGGACTCCGACATCGAGATCATTCGCGTTCCAGGCGCCTTCGAGATGCCTGTCGCCGTCGACAAAGTTGCGGCAGCGCGTCGGGCTGACGGGATCATTGCACTTGGCGCTGTCATTCGCGGCGCGACGCCACATTTCGATTATGTGGCCGGCGAGTGCGTAAAAGGAATAAGCGCTGCAGGGCAAAGGCACGGCATTCCCATTGGCAACGGCGTATTAACGGTCGATACCATCGAGCAGGCGATCGAGCGCGCCGGCAGTAAAGCGGGCAACAAGGGTGAAGAAGCCGCGTTGGCCGTCATCGAGATGGTCAATCTCTTACGCCGCATCGACTAACAGCGGGACGATTTCGGAAATGAGTCAGGCCAGTTCAAAAGGGACAGGCGCGCGCACGCGTGCACGCGAGCTCCTGTTGCAGGCGCTGTATCAAAAGCAGATTGCTGACCATGGAAAATCGGAATTACTGCAGCAGTTTCACGAGCAGTCGGCCTACCAGCGTGTCGATCAGGCATTTTTCGATGAGCACCTGGCGGCCATTTGTGATGCGCAGGCGACGCTGGAAACAGCGATCGAAACATTCGTTGACCGCCCGCTGAATCAGCTCGATCCGGTAGAACTCGGCATCCTGCTAATCGGTACCTACGAGCTGCAATCGCGCATCGATGTCCCTTACAAAGTGGTCATCAATGAATGCGTCAATCTGGCGCGACGCTTCGGGTCGACCGACGGGCACAAATACATCAACGCCTGTCTCGATGCTGCCGCGCACTCGTTACGAAAAATCGAGGTACAAGCAAACGCCAGTGGATGAGTTTGCACTGATACGCCGCTACTTCGACCGCAAGGTTGCTGCGCCCGATATTGTCGCGGGCATCGGCGATGACGGGGCAATCGTTAATCCGGCCCGCGGCAAACACCAGGTACAGGTCATCGACACGCTGGTAGAGGGCGTGCATTTTCCGCTGGCTGCCAATGCCGCCGATATTGGCTACCGCGTCGTCGCGGTAAACCTTTCCGACATCGCTGCAATGGGCGCGCGTCCGCGCTGGATGACGCTGGCACTGACGTTGCCGCAGAAGGATGATTGCTGGATCGAGGCATTCGCCGATGGTTTGTTCGAGGCGGCGGCCGAGCATGATGTGAAGCTGATCGGTGGCGATACAACGAGCGGCGACGCGGTCGTTGCCACGGTGCACATAACGGGCGACGTCGATCCTGACAAAGCGCTGCGCCGCAGCGGTGCGCGGGTCGGTGACCGGGTTTTTGTGACCGGTACCTTTGGGGATGCGGCAGCGGGGCTGCAGCTGATCAACCGTGGAGAGTCTGATGATTTCCTGCTGCGCCGATTCTGGCGGCCAACGGCGCGTGTGCACACGGGCATGCGTTTGGGCGGTCGCGCAACCGCCGCGATCGATGTGTCCGATGGCTTGCTCGGCGACCTTAAAAAATTGCTGCAGGCCAGCGGGGTTGGCGCTCTGATCGACCTAGAGAGGGTGCCGCTCTCGGCGGCCATGCGGTCACGCTTTGACGTCGATGAACAGCGACACTTTGCGCTGACCGGCGGCGACGATTACGAACTGTGTTTTACCGCTGGCGATACACCACTGCCCGATGACCTCGCGTGTACTGCCATCGGCACAGTCACGGCATCGCAGGAGCTGCAATGCCGCCGTGATGGTGCCATTGTGGAAATTGATGACAGCGGTTACCGTCACTTTCAATGAGCAGCCCTCCAGACAATCTGGCACGCACAGTGATGACGGACCCGGTGCACTTCCTGGCGTTTGGCTTCGGCAGCGGCCTGGCGCCATTTGCGCCCGGGACGTTCGGCTCCATTCCTGGCGTCCTGCTGTTCTGGCTGACGCTCGATTTCCCACTTTATGTTCAATTCGCGGTCGCTGCCGCACTCGTTATTTTTGGTGTGTCAATCTGCGGCGAAAGTGCGCGCCGGCTGGGCATTCACGACCACGGAGGCATCGTTTGGGACGAGATCAGTGGAATGTACATAACGTTGCTTGCGGCGCCGGTCACGATTAGCGGGTGGCTGCTCGCATTCTTGCTATTCCGCGTCATGGATATCGTCAAACCGTGGCCGATTCGGGACCTGGATCACAGACTCACCGGAGGGGTCGGAATTATGCTGGATGACCTCGCAGCCGCCTTGTATGCCGCAATCGCACTTGGATTGTACCGGTGGCTTATGATCTGACCAGTTGAGAAATAATGGCGACTACGGCACACGAACTAAAGTCAAAGGCTGAAGTGCCGGAAAAAATCGGCAAGTACGTCATTATCAACAAAGTCGGCAAGGGCAGCACCGGCGACGTCTATCTTTCGCACGATCCGTACTACCGCCGTGATGTCGCGATCAAGGTCTACAACGCCGAAGAAAAACAGAATCCCGAGCACGCCCGAGTCGCGCGCAAGATGTTCTTTAACGAAGCGCACATGGTTGGCATGCTGGAGCATCCGAACATCATGCCGATTTACGACGCCGGCGAGGAAGATGGCAGCTACTATGTCGTCACCGAGCATGTCCACGGTGCCCGTACGTTGGCTGCGTATTGTCGGCCCGATAACCTGCTGCGTGTCGACGACGTCATCGAGATTGTCTACAAGTGTGCGAAAGCGCTGCATTATGCACATGGCCGAGGCGTCATTCATCGCGACATCAAGCCCAGCAACATCATGCTGACGACGGACAACGACGTCCGCATTATTGATTTTGGTATTGCTATTGTGAATGACTCGGATGTGTCGCGGATCGAGGGTATCGCAGGGTCGCCCAGTTACATGTCGCCGGAGCAGGTGAAGTCCGAAGAGCTAACGTCAAGCTCCGACCTGTATTCGCTGGGTGCTGTAATGTATGAACTGCTGACAGGCCACCGTTCTTTCCGTGCCGACAACCTGTCGAAACTTCTGCACCAGATCGTATACGCCACGCCGGCACCGATTCACACGTACCGTAACGACCTGCCGGAAGAGCTCGAGCAAGTTGTCATGATGACGCTGCAAAAAGACCCGTCCAAACGCATGGCCACCGGTAATGTCATGGCCGCGGAACTGACCCGCGTGTATAGAGGCCTGCGCCAGAAATACGACAGCCTCGACAACCGGGAACATTTTGACCTGCTACGCTCACTCAGGTTCTTCCACGAATTCTCACACGCGGAGATCTGGGAAGTACTGCGTGCTTCCGACTGGCACGAATACAAGGATAACGAGGATATCGTTCGTGAAGGTGAGGTCGATGATCGCTTCTATATTGTCGTTGCCGGTGCCGTAAAAGTTACCGCCAACGGTAATAATCTCGGCAGTATGTCTAACGGCGACTGCTTTGGCGAAACCAGCTACGTTCCCGGAGCGAAGCGTCAGGCATCCATTCAGGCCGATGGCCAGGTCACCATCCTGCGCGTCAGTTCGACACTGATGGAGCAGGTGTCTTCGGCCTGTCAGCTGCGGTTCAACAGGGTCTTCCTGCGTTCGTTGATCACCCGCTTGCAGAACCGCGGCGCCGCCAAAACGAGCACCTGATCCCGCCGCGATGCATGAACTTGAGCCGCGCACCGTCGAGTGTCCGTACTGCGGCGAGAAAATCGACGTCCTGATCGATCCTGCAGACGCACAACAACACTACATAGAAGACTGCCAGGTCTGTTGTCGGCCCATCGACTTCGCCATCGTCGTCGATCCGGACGGCAGCGTCAGTGTCCGCGTAGCCAGCGAAAACGAGTAACCGGTTCAAGTCGTTCCCACACGGCCATCCCAAACCAGCGGCATTCCCGCTACACTAAGGACGATTCGAACACTCAGGAGTTTCTGATGATCAGGCGTTTCGCCTTGTTGGCGACCATGTTGCTGGCCTCACCCTTGTATGCGGACGATCTCGATGCTGCAGTAGAACGCGACTACGATGATTATCTGGCCGGGTTGTTCGATCACTTCCACCGTAACCCCGAGCTGTCGACCGTCGAGTTCAAAACGGCGGAGCGCATGACAGCGGAACTGCGCGCCGCGGGTTTCGAGGTTACCGAGAAGGTCGGCGGCACTGGCATTGTTGCAATGCTGGAGAACGGTGCCGGCCCGCTGGTCATGATGCGTGCCGACATGGATGGCCTGCCCGTTAAGGAAAAGTCGGGCCTCGACTACGCATCGAGTGCGAAGCAGAAGGACCCTATTACGGGGAATGAAGTATTCACGATGCATGCTTGTGGGCATGACGTGCACATCACGAGCCTGGTTGGAACGGCACGGCAAATGGTAGCGCGTCGCGGCGAGTGGCAGGGAACCTTGATGCTCGTCGTGCAGCCGGCCGAAGAGCGTGGGCTGGGTGCCCGGGCCATGCGCGATGACAGAATCTGGGAGCGCTTCGGTCAGCCGGATTACGCGCTGGCATTTCACGTTTCGTCCAGCGGCGTCGCCGGCGTCATCAATGTCTCGGAAGGCAGCCCGTACGCTGGCGCGGATTCGGTCGACATTATCATTCATGGAGTTGGCGCACACGGTGCAAGTCCGCACCGCGGCAAAGACCCGATCGTCCTGGGGAGCCAGATCGTGCTGGCGTTACAAACACTGGTTGCGCGGGAATTGTCGCCACGCGAGCCGGGAGTTGTGACGGTGGGCTCGTTTCACTCCGGCACCAAGCACAACATCATTTCTGATTCGGCACACTTGCAGCTGACCGTTCGCAACACCAACGAGGAGACGCGTACCCTGCTGCTCGATGGCATCAGGCGTATCGCCGAGAACATGGGGCGTGTCGCGGGTCTGCCGGAAGACCGGCTACCGGAGGTCATCGTCTCCGATGAGAGCGTGCCGCCAACGAGCAATAACGCGGTGCTGGCGCGGCGCCTGAAAACCGCCTGGACGGACGCGCTCGGCGACCACGCGGTCGTGGATATACCGACGAAAGGCATGGGTGCCGAAGATTTTCCCTTCTTTTCGACCGATCCCAATATCCCCAGTGTTTACTGGGCTATTGGCGGTACACCGCAGGCGGATTTTGTTCGCGAAGCAGCCGGGGGTCCGCCCGTGCCGAGTCATCACTCGCCGCTGTTCAAGGTTGCACCTGAACCGTCAATTCGAGCGGGTGTCGAATCGACCGTCGTCGCGCTAATGGCGCTGATGGCGGAGTGACCGCAGGGGCGAGGGGTTGTTGCGCTGGGCTAAGACGAACTAGTCGTCGTCGATCTCAAATGCTTCGAGATCCTCGCCACCGGCACTTTTAAGGAGAATTTCGACTTGTCGTTCGGCGTCCTTCAGCGCCGCCTGGCAGCCGCGGGTCAGTTTTATTCCGGCTTCGAACTTTTTCATCGCCTTCTCGAGAGGCAAATCACCGGACTCGAGTTCCTCGACCAGCTTTTCCAGGTCCGCAAGCGATTTCTCGAGATTGAAGGGTTTTGTAGTACTCATTGCCGGCTTCCGTTTTCCAGGTGCGTCGTAACGCTACAGGCCGTCCAAGTTAGCGTCAATCCTGACGTTATTTATGGTCTCGTTTGCAGCTTCGTTTTTGGCAATGGTCGGCACTCCTGCCCAAGTTGACAGGAGTCGGGTCGAGGCATAAAGTTGACGCCAATTAGACCCGGTCTAATAAGCATCAACCAATGATCTGATCAACCAATGATCTGAGAGGGGATAAATCGTGTCACTAAAAGGCAGCAAGACAGAAAATAATCTCAAAGACGCATTCTCCGGCGAATCTCAAGCTAACCGCCGCTATTTGTATTTTGCAGCAAAAGCGGACGTCGAAGGCTACAACGACGTTGCCGCGGTTTTCCGCTCAACGGCTGAGGGTGAGACAGGGCACGCACACGGCCACCTCGAGTACCTCGAGGAAGTCGGTGACCCGGCCACGGGCCTGCCGATTGGTCCCACTGCAGCAAATCTTAGCGCGGCTATCGCCGGTGAGACGCACGAGTACACCGACATGTACCCCGGCATGGCAAAGACGGCTCGTGACGAAGACTTTGACGAGATTGCCGACTGGTTCGAGACGCTCGCTAAAGCCGAACGTTCGCACGCGAACCGCTTCCAGAAAGCACTCGACACGCTCGACGACTAGTCTCGATAAAGACGCCGGGCGCAGTGCGCCCGGCGGCACTTCGAATGAGAAAATCTGAAGGCAGGCGCGAGGGCAGCCTCGAAGCACCCACCCGGCATCCGCTGGATTGGCGGTCCGACGAATTTTACGATGAAGGCGCTTTGTTCGAGGAGCTGGAGCGCGTCTTCGACGTGTGTCATGGCTGCCGCCGCTGCTTCAATCTCTGTCACTCTTTTCCAACACTCTTCGACGCCGTCGATGAGTCGGACACGATGGAAGTCGATGGTGTGCCGAAACCCGTTTACTGGGACGTCGTTGATCACTGCTATCTCTGCGACATGTGTTACATGTCGAAATGCCCGTACGTGCCGCCACACGAATGGAACATTGATTTTCCGCACCTGATGCTGCGTGCCAAGGCCGTACGTTTCAAGAAAGAGGGTGCCTCGTTGCGCGACAAGGTGCTAAGCGCGACCGATACGGTCGGCAGGCTTGCTGGCATACCGGTAGTCGTCAACGCAGTGAACGCGACCAACCGCAGCAAGACGGGTCGAAAACTGCTCGAGAAGACGCTCGGCGTGCATCGTGATGCGCCGGTTCCCGAATACCACGCAAAGACCGCCAGGAAGCGATTATCCCGGCTGCGCAATGCGGCGCCCGGCGACGCGACGCCGACGGCTGCGACGCGCGGCAGGGTCGTGCTGTATACGACCTGTTATGGCAATCGCAACCACCCGGCGATCGATGAGGATCTCGTCGCGGTATTTGAGCACAACGGCATCCCCATGGCGTTGGCCGAAAAAGAAGCGTGCTGTGGCATGCCGAAGCTGGAGCTCGGTGATCTCGAGGCGGTTGCCAAAGCGAAAGACGTCAACATACCGGTGCTGGCTGCCATGGTAGACGCCGGCTGGGATATCGTGACGCCGATTCCCTCCTGCACGCTGATGTTCAAGCAGGAACTGCCGCTGATGTTTCCCGATGATCCCGACGTCGCGAAGGTTCGCGCCGCCATGTTCGATCCGTTCGAGTACCTGATGCTGCGGCACAAGGAGGGCCTGCTGAAGACAGATTTCAATCACAAGCTCGGTAAAGTCACGTACCAGGTGCCGTGCCACTTGCGCGTGCAGAACATCGGATTGAAGACGCGCGACGCGCTGCAGCTGGTGCCGGATACGACCGTCGAGGTTATCGAACGCTGCTCGGGACACGACGGCACGTACGCCGTGAAAAAAGAATTTCACGAGATCTCCAGGAAAATTGCGCGACCTGTCGTCAACAAGCTCAAAAAGTCTGACGCGGATCATTTCGTCAGCGACTGTCCAATGGCCGCTGACCAAATCGTGCAGGATCTGGATGATCACCAGGCCAACAACCCTATGAGCCTGTTACGTTCGGCTTACGGAATATAAAAGTGATGCAAAAACTGACCCGCGACGATCTTTTCAGTCTTGAACAATATGCCGAGGAGCGCGCTGCGTTTCGTGAGAAAGTGCTGCTGCACAAACGCAATCGACGCCTGGATCTCGGCACCAATGCGGCGTTGTATTTCGAAGATCGCCTGACCATGCAATACCAGGTGCAGGAGATGTTACGCATCGAGCGGATCTTTGAAGCGGCGGGCATCAACGAGGAGTTGGAAACCTACAACCCGTTGATTCCCGATGGATCCAACTGGAAAGCCACGTTCATGGTGGAATTTCCGGAGATCGAGGAACGTCGTGCGATGCTGGCGCAGCTACGTGGCGTCGAGAATCGTATTTACGTGCAGGTCGCGGATTTCGATCGCGTCTTCGCCATCGCTGATGAGGATCTTGAGCGTACGGACGACGACAAAACGTCTGCCGTGCATTTTCTGCGTTTCGAATTTCCGTCCGAACAGGCTGCGGCACTGAAGTCGGGAGCGCCGTTTATTGCCGGTATTGATCACGACAACTATCGCGTTGAGGTCAGCCAGGTGCCTGATAATATCCGCGCATCGCTGCAGCAAGACCTCGACTAATCGCAGTTTCTCTCGCCTCGCCCGATTATTCCCGGCTCGCCCGATTATTCTATGTGCAGCGTTCGGGCATTCAGGCTAGAATTCCGCCGGGCATTCTTCTGGCTATCTGATTGATGAGCAAACAATACGGCGCTGCGGACATCGAGGTCCTCAGCGGACTCGAACCTGTGCGGCGCAGGCCGGGCATGTACACGGACACATCGAGGCCTAATCACCTCGCGCACGAGGTTGTCGATAACAGTATTGATGAGGCGCTTGCGGGCTACTGCAAGAAAATCGATGTCACGATCTACAAGGACGGCTCGGTCGAGGTGACGGATGACGGCCGTGGCATGCCCGTTGACAAACACCCCAAAGAGAAGATTCCCGGTGTCGAACTGATACTCACGCGGCTGCACGCCGGTGGTAAATTCTCAAACAAGAACTACCAGTACGCGGGCGGCCTGCACGGTGTCGGCGTATCGGTCGTCAATGCCTTGTCGAAGCATCTGGAAGTGTGGATTCGACGCGACGGCAAGGAATACAACATGAGCTTCGCCAGCGGCAAGAAGCGCGGCAAGCTGGAAACCGTTGGCACTGTCGGCAAGGCAAATACCGGGACGACGATTCGCTTTTGGCCCGACGAAAAATACTTTGACTCGCCGAAATTTTCTGTCAAAAGCTTAAAGCATGCCTTGCGCGCCAAAGCGGTACTGTGCCCTGGCCTCAAGGTACGGCTGAACATCGAGAAGCCGCAAGAAAAGATTGAATGGTGTTATACGGGCGGTCTCGAGGAGTACCTGCTCGAGGAGATCGGCGGTGGCGAGACTTTGCCGGCGGAGCCGTTCTCCGGTGCAGTCCAGGGTAACAAAGAGGCCCTCGACTGGGCGCTGGTCTGGACCACCGACGGCGGGGCGAGCGTCACTGAAAGTTACGTCAACCTGATTCCAACGCCGCAGGGCGGTACGCACGTCAACGGGTTGCGAACCGGGCTGACCAACGCCTTGCGCGAATTTTGTGACTTCAGAAATCTGTTGCCGCGTGGCGTCAGTATTTCGCCCGAGGACGTTTGGGACAGCTTAAGTTTTGTGTTGAGCACGAAACTCGAGGATCCTCAATTTTCCGGACAAACGAAAGAACGCTTGTCGTCACGGGAATCGGCGGCGTTCGTCGCCGGCGTCATCAAGGACAACTTCTCCCTGTGGTTGAATCAGCACCCGGAAACCGGTGATCTGATTGCACAGCTGGCGATAACCAAAGCGCAAAAGCGGCTGAAGTCGGCCCGGAAGGTGGTGCGCAAGAAAATCGTCTCGGGTCCCACGTTGCCCGGCAAGCTCGCCGACTGCACGTCGCAGGAGCCCGAGCTTTGCGAGTTGTTTCTTGTCGAAGGCGATTCCGCGGGTGGGTCCGCCAAGCAGGCGCGCGATCGCAATACGCAGGCGATCATGCCGTTACGCGGCAAAATCCTGAATACCTGGGAGGTTGAGACAAACGAAATCCTCGCCTCGCAGGAAGTGCATGACATTTCCGTTGCGCTGGGCGTCGACCCGGGTAGCGACGATATCCGGGGTTTGCGCTATCACAAGGTCTGCATACTGGCGGATGCTGATTCCGATGGGCTGCACATTGCGACCCTGCTGTGCGCGCTGTTCTTGCGACATTTCCGTGAGCTCGTTCTCGCCGGGCATATCTATGTCGCAATGCCGCCGCTGTATCGCATCGATGTCGGCAAGGAAGTGTTCTATGCCCTCGATGAGGGCGAGCGCAAAGGTATTCTCGATCGCATCGAAGCTGAGAAAAAAACCGCCAAGGTCGCGGTTACGCGATTCAAAGGCCTTGGCGAGATGGACCCCGAGCAGCTCCGCGAAACCACCATGTTCCGTGACACGCGCCGCCTCGTGCAGCTGACGGTCAGCGGCCACGACAAGACCGACCAGATGATGGACATGCTGCTGAACAAGAAGCGCGCGAAAGATCGTCGCGCCTGGCTCGAAACCAAGGGTAATCTGGCCGCGGTATGAGTGACATGCAAAACACCCTGAATCTCGAGGGCGTCGAACAGCAGCCGCTGAAGGACTATACCGAACAGGCCTACCTCGATTACTCGATGTACGTCATCCTCGATCGCGCGTTGCCGCAGATCGGTGATGGCCTGAAGCCGGTGCAACGCCGCATCATCTATGCCATGAGCGAGCTTGGCCTGTCGTCTGGCTCGAAGCCGAAGAAATCGGCGCGCACCGTGGGTGACGTTATCGGCAAGTTTCATCCGCACGGTGACGCCGCCTGTTATGAGGCGATGGTGCTGATGGCACAGAATTTTTCCTACCGCTATCCGATCGTCATCGGGCAAGGTAATTGGGGCTCTACCGATGACCCGAAGTCCTTCGCGGCAATGCGCTATACGGAATCACGGCTCGCACCGTACGCCAAGAGCCTCTTGCAGGAACTCGGCCAGGGCACGGTTGACTGGGTTCCGAATTTCGACGGCACGCTGC
>RCNE010001221.1_pt1 | contig 13952 bp, 11 predicted proteins | sample 2041361 | NCBI WGS metagenome assembly RCNE01 (sample SAMN09708229, study PRJNA481090) | Marine sediment metagenome, whole genome shotgun sequencing project.
GACAGGGCAGGGTTCAAACGTCTGCATGTCGCAGGACATCCCGAAGGCAACAGGGACATCGATCCAAATGGCGGCATGAAGAACGTTGAAGATGCCCTTGTTTGGAAACAGAAATTCTCAGAAACCACAGACGCGCAGTTGGCGTTGGCCACACAATTTGCATTTGAGGCTGCTCCAATCATCAAATGGGCTGATGATCTTAAGGCGGCGGGAATAACCTTGCCGATCCATATCGGCATTGCTGGTCCGGCCAAGCTGCAAACCCTGATCAAGTTCGCCATTGCTTGCGGTGTTGGCCCGTCCTTGAAAGTGCTGCAAAAGCGCGCCAGAGACGTGACCAAGCTGCTTTTGCCGTTTGAACCAACCGATGTTATTACCGCGCTTGCTGCCCACAAGGCGGCACATCCGGACTTCAACATCACCAATGTCCATTTCTTCCCGTTGGGTGGCATCAAGACCAATGCCAACTGGGCCATCGAAAACGGTGGCGCTTCTGCCCGTCCCGCAAATGAATTCCCTAAGGACCATCCATGACCCGCACCATTGTCGAAAGCAAAACCAAAACGGCCATTATCGGATTTGATCAGCCGTTCTGTGTCATCGGGGAACGCATAAACCCAACTGGTCGCAAGAAACTGGCAGCCGAGCTGGAAGCGGGCGACTTTTCAACGGTTGAAAAGGATGCCATCGCGCAAGTGGCTGCCGGGGCGACCATGCTGGATGTGAATGCGGGTGTTGTCTACAACTCCAACCCTAATCCCAATGAAACAGAGCCGCCGTTGATGGTCAAGATTCTCGAGTTGGTTCAGAGGCTTGTTGACGTTCCTTTATGCATTGACAGTTCCGTTCCTGGCGCGCTGGAGGCCGGACTTGGCGTATGTGAAGGCCGCCCGCTGCTCAACTCTGTGACCGGCGAAGAGGACCGTCTGGAACTGATCCTGCCGTTGGTCAAGAAATACAATGTGCCTGTGGTTGCCATTTCCAACGACGACACTGGCATTTCCGAAGACCCTGATGTCCGTTTTGAGGTCGCCAAGAAAATTGTGCAACGCGCCGCTGATTTTGGCATTCCGGCGCATGACATCGTGGTTGATCCGCTGGTTATGCCCATTGGCGCGATGGGAACTGCCGGGCTGCAGGTATTTGCGCTGGTGCGCCGTTTGCGCGAAGAGCTTGGCGTGAACACAACCTGTGGTGCATCCAATATCTCGTTCGGATTGCCTAATCGGCACGGCATCAACAACGCGTTCCTGCCAATGGCAATGGGCGCGGGTATGACATCCGCGATTATGAACCCGGTCGCGCTGCCGGTTGGACCACTTAAATTGCAGGAACGCAGGGAGGCGCTGGCAGCTGCAGGCATCATTGTTCCGGATGACATTGATCCAGAAGTCCTTGCAACCCTGACGGGGCTGGGATCGACCATGCCACGCGCGGGCAAAGAAATGGAAGCGATCCGTGCCGCCAATTTCCTAACCAATAATGATCCAAATGGCAGCGCATGGATCCGGACCAACAAACAGCCGGTCAAAGCTGGGAACGAAGGTCGCGGGCGGGGCGCGCGCGTGGGCGGACGGCGTCGCCGCGGGTGATGCCCAGCCTCATCTAGCGTTGAATGACCGCGTCTTCCCATTCACTGAGAAACCGCGCACGTTTGTAGGGGTCCAGATAGACCAGCAGGCCGGGTCCCAACCGGATCGGGCGCAACGACGAGCGGTCCGGATCCAGTTCGGGGAGCATCGGTGGAAACGGGTAGTAGGCGATGCCCTCACGGCTCCAAGACGACCGGATCAAATGATCAAGGAAATCCGCACCCAGTTCGGGGTTGTCTGCGCTCGCCGGAATAACGGCAGACCGGAGCATTACGGTTGTGAAATCGCGGGGTTCAATCACGTCGATGGCGCCGCCCAAATCACTTGCGGCCTGCGCATAGCTGCCCAATACGTTATAAGCCACCGCCAGTTTACCGGTGCGCAAATCGTTGATCATATCAGCAGAGCAGCAATAAAGCCGTGGACTGAGGTTGCCAATCGTCTCCATCAGGCGCCAGTAGGTTTCGGAGGTTCGCGCGTCCTGCGTTGCAAACAGATAGCCAAGACCACTGACACGGATGTCATAGGTGCCAACACGGCCCCGAAACCGATCCGGCTGGCTGCGCAAGAGCGATATCATATCTTGCCGGCTGCGGGGCACTTCCACCCCCTCAAACGCCGCTTTTGAAACAACAATGGCTGCGGGTTCTTGGGTAAAGGCGAAAACCTGATCGCGCCACTTTCCCCACTCCGGCACCAGTTCAGTTGCAGCCGAGCTGTGCGACAGAGTCAGACCGTCGTTGGACAGTTTGGTTTGCAGATCCATCGCAGAAGAAACCGCCAGATCAAACGACGCGCCTTCATTCTGTAGTGCCTTCATCAACTCTGCACTGCTGACCGTCACATAGTTGATTGAGACGGTTGGATTGCGGTTCTGGTATGCCAAGATCAAAGGCGCAAACAAATCGGTATCCGCAGTTGAGATTATGTTGAGCATTTGTGAAGGGTCATCCACATCAAACTGTGTCTGCAGCTCAATCTCAAAGCCAGAGGCGGGCAGGGCCAGTGCAACCCAGCCACACAGGATCAGGCCAGCGGAAAGTAGAGGGTTACGCATGCACCGGTTCCTGTCTCATGATTGGATATTGTGATCCGCCCGCCGTGGGCCTCCACCACTTCTTTTGCGATTGTCAGCCCCAGACCCGACCCCACTGTGGTGCGGACGTTGTCGCCGCGCTCAAACCGAACCAGCAGTCGATCGGTATCTTGCGCAGGAAAGCCAGCACCGTGATCTGATACACGGACGACGGCAAGATTGTTTTCTATGCCAACCCAGATTGTTACGCTCTGTTCCTCAGGTGAATACTTGATCGCATTGTCCAGAATATTGCGGACCGCGTTCTGGACCAGAATCGGATCAACTGCCAAAGAGACGGGCTCGGCGTGCTCTACAATCAGCTCGATGTCCTTTAATTCTGCCACGGCACGTAATCGCTCAACCAGTTCCTCAACCAGATTAACTAGCGAAACCGGGACTTGATCGAGCTGGTCGGCCCGGAAAGTTACCATTGCGTGGTCCAGCATCTGGCCCGCGGCGCGCGAGCTTTCGTCGATGGCCCGGATCATATCCTTGAGCGAGGTTCTGTCTTCTGGGCGTTTGGCCCGTCTCAGCGCGATTTCGGCTTGTGTCCGCACCGTCGCCAGTGGGGTGCGCACGCGGTGGGCGGCTTCTGCAATGAAATCCTCAGACCGGGTCAGGGATGTGCTGAGCCTTTCGATAAAGCGGTTCAGCGACGTCACCAGCGACACCATTTCAGCAGGGACGGGCGCCACCACTGGTCGCAGATCTTTCGGGCCCCGGCGCGATACCGATGCTGCAAGGTTCTGGATCGGGCGAATAGTGCTTTGCGCCGTCAGAACCGCCAGCAAAACCGCAACCGTGAAAAATCCAAGCCCAATCAGGATGGCACGTTTCAGGATAGCGGCGAGAGTCGCGTTGTGTCCGGCGCGGGTCTGCGCCAGTGATCCCCGGACTTCAACAGGGTGCCCGTCCACCGACAGCTGTCGACTGGCCGAAACAATCCGCACGCTTTCGCCCTTGTAAGGGGCTGTCAGGACTCCGCGGCCATCAGCGTCAAAATTCACGGCATCTGGCAGATCTTCATAGCCAGTCAGAAATGCGCCATCTGCGGTGACACGATAAAAGACCCGTTCGTCCCCCACGGTGCCCAGCATGGAAAAGGCCGCATAGGGAATATCAATCGAAAGATCTGCGTTCTGAACCGAGATCGAATCCAGAATAGCCGTAAGCGAAGCGGTGAGCGTGTTGTCCTGGGTTTCAGTGGCAACCGTGCGTGCTATGCCCAGAACCGTGAGGAACAAAATAGTGGCCAGAACCGCTGCACTCCCAACCAGCTGCAACGTCAGACGACGCCGCAGTGATCCGTTGGTCGGGACAATTGCCGTCATTGTTCAGCGATCCGATAGCCAAGGCCGCGAACGGTTGCAATTTCGACCGACGATCCCTTCAGGTGTTTGCGAAGCCGTGCGACATAAACTTCGATCGCATTTTCTGACACGTCTTCGTCATAGGAAAACAGCCTGTCCACCAAGTTTGGTTTGGAGAAAATCTTGCCCGGTGAAGCGAGGAGAACTTCCAGTAACCGCAGTTCCTTGTTGCGCAGGCTGATCTGTTCGTCGCCGATCTCGAGAGTGCCTGACAACCGGTCAAATACCAGATCACCGAATCGTTTCTGGTTTTGGCCGCCACCGGAACGGCGCCGCAGCACAGCGCGTACACGGGCCTCAAGTTCGGCAAAATCAAAGGGTTTTGTGATGTAGTCATCTGCGCCCAGGTCAAGCACGCCGACACGGTCAGAGATTTCGGATCGGGCGGTCAGAACAATCACTGGAGTGTCGTCCTGTTGCCGTCGGTGTGAGTTCAGAAAATCCCGGCCATCGCCGTCTGGCAACATAATATCCAGCAAAATCAAGTCGTATTCACCTGAAGCCGCAAATTCATCGGCCCTTTGCAGGTCCTCGGCATGATCAACTACATGCCCGTCCATGCCCAAACGGTCCGAAATAGCCGATGCCAGTCCCGGATTGTCCTCGACCAGCAAAAACCGCATTGGGAATGATTCCTCGTTCTGGGGACGTGACAGGTTTGTGTCAGCATTACATGTTACTGTCTCCGTCATGAGCGACAACGATCGCTTTTGTCAAATGGGAGGATACCATGACTAAACTGAACCTGACCCGCCGGGTCATGTTGGCTGCGGCCGCTTCGACGCTGTCTTTTGGCGCGCCAGCTTTCGCAGACGGGCATCAAGTGCTCGACAGCGTCCACTTTCTGATCCCCGGCGGTGCCGGCGGCGGTTGGGACGGCACAGCGCGTGGCACAGGCGAGGCCCTGATGGGCGCTGGTCTTGTGGGTACAGCAAGCTATGAAAATATGTCAGGCGGCGGCGGCGGCAAAGCCATCGGCTATATGATTGAAAACGCAGAAAGCCAGCATGGCACGTTGATGGTGAATTCCACTCCCATCGTGATCCGCTCGCTCACCGGTGTGTTCCCACATAACTTCCGTGACCTGACCCTCGTGGCGGGCACAATTGGCGATTATGCCGCAATTGTTGTGGGCAAAGACAGCCCGATCAACTCGATGGACGACCTCCTTGCGGCCTATAAGGCAGACGTGAGCGGTACAGCCATCGGCGGTGGCTCGGTTCCAGGCGGCATGGATCACCTCGTCGCAGCTATGGTGATGCAGGCAGCAGGAGAAGACCCAACTGCTGTTAAATATATCCCGTATGATGCTGGTGGTAAGGCAATGGCAGCATTGCTGTCTGGTGAAATTGCAGCGCTGTCGACTGGTTTTTCTGAAGCGATAGACCTTGCCAACGCTGGCGAAGTTAAGATCATCGGCATCACCGCTGATGAGCGTGTCGATGCCTTTGCAGATGCGCAAACCATGAAGGAACAGGGGATCGACATCGCCTTTGTAAACTGGCGTGGCTTCTTTGCTGCCCCGGGTCTGCCGGATGACAAACTTGTTATGTATCAGGACGCCATCACCAAGATGTATGAAACCCCCGAATGGGAAGCCGTGCGCGCTCAAAACGGCTGGGTGAACATCCACAATTCTGGTGACGACTTCAAAGCCTTCCTGGAGAATCAGGAAACAGTCATCGGCAACCTGATGAAAGAACTCGGCTTTTTGTAAGACTCTTTCAAAAGCACAATAAAGAGACGCCCGGAGAATGCGCCGGGCGTCTCAGCTAAGGGTCGGTCAACGGCCAGTGAACGACCTAAGGGGGAGAGAAAATGGCGCTGGATCGTTGGATCGCGCTGATCATTCTTATGATCTGCCTAGCCTATGGCTACACTGCATTTTTCACGATGGATCAAGGGATGGCGCCGTTTATGAAGCGCAATCCGATCTGGCCGTCGACCTTTCCCAAAGTGCTGTCGGTCATGGCGATCGTCTGCACGTTGATTATTTTAGTCGGCCTCGAAAAAGGCCCAAGCGGGCCCAAGGAAGGCGACATCGATTATACGCGCCTTGGGGACTATAAAATTGGACAGGTCGCGGCATTGCTGGCCCTGATGGTGGCCTACGCGCTGCTTTTGCGCCCGGCCGGGTTCTTATTCTCGACCGTGAGCTTTCTGGTTGTCGGGGCTTCGGTCCTTGGCGAACGTCGATATCTTATTCTGATCCCGGTAGCACTGACTGCTGCAGTGGCAATCTGGTATCTGGTGCAGGAGGTCTTAGGAATTTTCCTGCGCCCCTGGCCGTTTTTTATGGGGATATAGGTCATGATCGAAGGTCTTCTCATCGGTCTTTCGACCGCGTTTTCAGTGACCAACATCCTAATGGTCATCGGCGGCTGTCTAATTGGCACATTCATCGGCATGTTGCCGGGGCTTGGGCCAATGTCGATCATCGCCATCATGATTCCGGTTGCGATCTCGATCGGTGATCCGTCGGCGGCCCTGATCCTGCTGGCCGGGGTTTATTATGGAGCGATTTTTGGCGGTTCAACCTCGTCGATCCTGATCAATGCACCCGGTGTTGCCTCTACGGTCGCGTCGAGCTTTGATGGCTATCCGCTGACCCGTCAGGGCAAGGCGGGCAAAGCATTGACCGTCGCCGCCATCGCATCGTTTTGCGGCGGTACCATAGGGGCAATCATGCTGATGATCTTTGCACCAGCGCTTGCATCAGTCGCGTTGCTGTTCCATTCGGCAGAGTATTTCGCACTGATGGTTGTGGGCCTTTCGGCGATTGCAGCCTTTGCTGGGACCGGGCAGGTGACCAAGGCAGTTCTTATGACGCTGCTGGGCCTGATCATGGCAACGGTTGGCGAAGGCGCGCTGTTCAACCTTCCACGTTTTACTATGGGTGTTATGGATTTGCAGTCCGGCTTTGGTTTTATCACCCTTGCGATGGCTATGTTTGCATTGCCCGAAGCGATCTATCTGGTGCTTGATCCCGCGCGCTCCAAGACCGAGGGCGCGGCGAACGAGATCAAGGACTTGCGCATTACCGCCGCAGAGGCCCGCAGCATTGCCCCGGTAATAGCGCGGCAATCAATTCAGGGTTTTCTGATCGGAGTTTTGCCCGGAGCGGGGGCCACGATAGCGTCATTCCTTGGGTACGCTGTCGAACGCAACATTGCTCCGAAAGAGGACCAGGAGCAGTTTGGTAAAGGCAGTCTGAAAGGCCTTGCGGCACCGGAAAGCGCTAACAACGCAGCCTGTACCGGATCCTTTGTGCCGCTTCTGACGCTTGGCATTCCAGGCTCTGGAACCACGGCCATTCTGTTGGGCGCGCTGATCGCGCTGAACGTCTCGCCTGGTCCGCGACTGATGATTGATCAACCCGAGATTTTCTGGGCCGTGATCATCTCAATGTATTTGGGTAATCTGATCTTGCTGGTCCTGAACCTGCCGTTGATCCCTTACATCGCCAAGGTGTTGCTGGTGCCGCGGACCTTCTTGATCCCGTTTATTCTGTTTTTCACGTTGATGGGCGCCTATATCGGGCAAAACAATGCGACCGAATTGCTGATCCTTGTAGGGCTGGGCATTTGCGCGACTATTCTGCGCTTTGCCGACTATCCGCTGGCGCCTTTGTTGATCGGGTTCATTCTGGGATCGATGCTGGAAAACAACTTTGCCCGGTCTATGCAACTTTATGACGGTATTGGCTTCATACTGGAGCGGCCGATGACCATGGGCTTGCTCGGGGTTGCGGTAATTCTGGTTGTGCTGCCCAGTTACCGGTCACGTCGCGCACGGCTGCGGGCAAAAGGTGTGGCTGACGGCGACTGAACCAACCGCACAGAGTTATCACCAGCCGCACATGTCTCCATGCTGGCGGCTGGCGCTCTGGTTATTCAGGTGAGGTGCCGACCCATAAGCCGTCTACGTTGACCACGGCTGGCGCTCCGCAATGGAACAGGTAATAGGTAAAACCGGTGTGTGGCATACGCGATATATGCGGCCGACCTATCAGCGCCATTGCAAACTGTAATTCATCATCGCCGATTGGGCCCGATGTTTTCAAAGTCTGAGCCGGGGATAGCAACATATTCTGGTTCGGCAATGTTGCTCCAAATGAGTTTTTGGGGATGTAGATCGGCTGTGCTTCTGGATGCTGTTCCAGAAACTCCAAATCCAGCTTGATTTGGTCAACCCATTCTACGTCTACATACGTGCCGGTAATCGTTTTTAATTGATCACGCCGACGCAGCGCCTCAATTGGTAGATTTCCGAACGACGTCTGGATTTTGGATTTCCCGAAGAAACCCGGCAATGACCATTTGGATTTTGGTGGCGTAGCGATCTCGGCCTCTTGCTCTCGCATTGGGCACATGATCGGGGCAGCTTGTCTGGCAACTGCAGACAGAATTGCTGAATCATCGTTAATCGTACTCATAATTTACTCACTATACTAAACACATTTGTTCTTCTCGAGGCGATAACATACTCAACGCCTCAGAAGAAAATGTCGGGGCGAAATTCCTCCCGCCCCGACACCTAAATAAAACCAGTTTGGTTCAAAAGGCAAGGACTCTCTTGCGTCTCGACCAAACGGTCACTCGTTAACGTACTACATCTGCCACTCACACCATGATCGCGGTCTAGATATGGCGAAATTTGCCAAGACGCGGCAAGTTTTCGACAGAAGCAAGGCAGGAAAAAAAGTGTTCTGAATCTGGCTGTCTATAATCCGGAAACAAAACCGGTTCTTTTTCCGACTTGTTTCACGACATTGCTGAAATATGCGCCGGATTGTTTCCGGTTTCTTTCAAAACGGTTGCTATTTTTGGGGCAAAAAAAACGGGAAAATCCGCCGCAATTGGCAATGCCAATGATAAAAACCGGTTTCGTGGTATTCTTTTTTGAATATAGAATTCGGAGAAACTTAACTGAGGTTAAAATCCAGCCAACGCGGATACGGGCCACTTCTGTGATGGCCCGTATCTTGTTCAGGTAGCAGTTACTTAGACCCGATTTGCGAGAAAATCTTGTCCTTGGCATCACCGATAGTAAAGCTGCCCGGTTTTTGACGTGGTGGGAACTCCTCGAATGTCTCAAGGAACTGCCCCACATATTCGGCGGCTGGCAACAACAGGAACACGTGATTTAGATACCAGTCCCAATACGTATTGGACGTGATATTTGAACGCTCATAAGGGTCTCGGCGCAGGTTGAACAGCAGAGGGATACGCAATTCTGTCCAAGGTTCTGCCCAAGCGCGCAGTGTTTGTGGATACCGATGCTCTAGGAAGATCACCTTCCAGTCGTTGTAACGCATCGCCGTCAGATCCCCATCATCCGAGAAATAGAAAACCTCGTTTCTGGGTGAGGCTTCTTCTTCACCTTTAAGATAGGCGAGGGAGTTATAGCCATCGAGATGTACATTGTATTCGCGACCAATGGCCTGGACGCCGCCTTCTTTCAATTGCTCCTTGATGTCAGGAACACCCGCCATTGCAAGGAACGTAGGGAGCCAGTCCATATGGTGCATGATCTCGTTTGAAACGGAACCGGGTTCGATATTTCCGGGCCAGCGTACCATTGCAGGGACACGCCAGCCGCCTTCCCAGTTGGTGTTCTTTTCACCACGGAACGGCGTCATACCGGCATCAGGCCAACTGTTCATGTGTGGACCGTTGTCGGTGGAATAGAACACAAACGTATTGTCAGCGATATCGAGTTCATCCAGCTTATCGAGGAACATGCCGATATGGCGGTCATGCTCGACCATGCCGTCAGCATATTCGTCCTGACCTGAAATCCCGCGCAGTTCGTCCTTGACGTGCGTGCGAAAATGCATCCGGGTACCGGACCACCAGACAAACCATGGCTTGCCTTCGGCTGTCTTGCGGTCAATGAAATCCAGCGCTGCCGCCGTAGTTTCATCATCGACAGTTTCCATGCGTTTCTTCGTCAGCGGGCCTGTGTCTTCGATCGTGCCATCTGCGGATGATTTGAGGACACCGCGTGGGCCAAACCGTTCTCGGAAGGCCGGATCTTTGGGGTAATCTTCAAGTTCGGGCTCTTCCTCGGCGTTAAGATGGTAAAGGTTGCCGAAGAATTCGTCGAAACCATTGTTACTTGGCAGCATCTCGTCGCGATCACCAAGGTGGTTCTTACCAAACTGGCCAGTGTCATAGCCTTGAGCTTTGAGAAGACCTGCAATGGTCGGATCCTCGATTTTCATACCTTCTGTAGCACCGGGCATGCCTACTTTTGACAATCCTGTGCGAAAAACGGACTGGCCGGTAATAAAAGAGGAACGGCCAGCCGTACAAGACTGCTCGGCATAATAGTCCGTGAAAATCATACCTTCGTTTGCAACCCGATCAATATTGGGTGTGCGATATCCCATCAGGCCCATGGTGTAGGCAGATATATTGGACTGGCCAATGTCATCGCCCCAGATAACCAGAATGTTAGGCTTGGCATCATCCTGAGCCGTAGCCAGACTTGCGGTAAGCCCTAATAGAGCGGCCCCCAATGCAAGCTTTCGGAAAGTTCCGTCGTTGAACATAACTTTTATCCCTCCTTAGTTGAACTTTTGATCTAAATCATACTGCCGGATTTAGCGAGCTAAATGCATACGCATTGTTTCCACTTCGGCTGAAATACGTCGATGTCCAGTTTTTTGTTAACGCGGTTCGCACCGCAGTTTACGAGTATAGCAATAACGTTTTCTGCGATGCCGTTTGAGTGCGCCACGATACAGGATAGTCGGTTGTGCAAACGGGTCTAGATTGCCTCCGACGGGATTGTGAGAATATGCACCGCACGATCAAATCGCCGCAGGTTGTGGACATCGAGAGGGTGCCGCGCAGTTTGCAAGCAGCGTCTATCAACCAAAGGTTTTAACAAGAGGAACCTCTTTTCAAAGCTGCGAACCTCTGCCTTTATGAGGGCTCCCGCAATGTTCTAGTCGATTTCAGGACCGTCCCGCCAACAGATACAGAAGGACAATTCTTCGGTGAGTACTTTTCTCCTCATTCTTATTGTCAGCTTGGAATTGACGGCTGTCGTCTTTGCTTTCCGTGCCATCGCCAGTGCCCGAACACCGCAAGGCTCAGTGGCTTGGGTAGTTTTCCTTTTGGCGGCACCCTATGCGGCAGTGCCGCTTTACCTTTTTCTTGGCCACTCTAGGGTTTCAAATTATATCGTTGCGCGGCGGGTTTCCGAAGATGTTCTTGAAGGCATTTCAGAGCACGCGTCGGCACACCCACCGCTTGGGGATGACGATCAGGTTGGATATACGGGCTTTGAAAAAATCGCTGAAATGCCGATTGTTTCTGGCAACAGCGGGCAGATTCTGATTGACGGCCCGGCTGCGTTTAAGGCGATTTTTGATGCGTTGGACGCGGCTGAAACCTACGCTTTGGTTCAGTCCTATATAATTCACGATGACGATCTTGGGCGAGAGTTGAAAACACACATGATCGGATGTGTGCAGCGAGGGGTGTCAGTCCGCTTGCTCTTTGATTCCGTTGGCTGTGCCAAACTGCCCAAGGCCTACCTTGAAGAACTGCGGGACAACGGCATCGAAGTCATGGACGCGCATGCGATACAAGGACCCAAGACCAGATTTCAGATCAACTTTCGCAATCACCGAAAGACAATTGTGATTGACGGCAAGGTTGGATTCACCGGCGGATTCAACGTTGGCGACGAATATATGGGACGGGATCCCAAATTTGGCGCGTGGCGGGACACTCATTTTTTGATACGCGGTCCTGTTGTGTCTCAGCTGCAGTTGGTTTTTGCAGAAGACTGGAATTGGGCGACAGAGACCGGTTTGCTGGATGCCCTGAACTGGGATGCGGGCAGGGCTGAAGAAAATATGGACGCATTGATCATGGCAACTGGCCCGGCTGACATTATGGAAACCGGGAGCCTCTATTTCTGTGCCGCCATCACGGCCGCAAAAAAACGGATATGGATCGCCTCGCCTTATTTTGTGCCGGAAAACGATATCATGACAGCGCTCAAGCTGGCAGCGTTGCGTGGCGTCGATGTACGCATATTGGTGCCTGAGGTGATTGATCACAAAATCCCGTGGCTCGCTGCTTTTGCCTATTTTGACGAGTTGATCGAGGCAGGGGTCCAAATATGGCGCTACACCGAGGGTTTCATGCATCAGAAGGTGTTGGTGGTGGACGAGAGTATTGCCTCCATCGGAACGACAAATATGGACTATCGATCCTGCCGGCTGAACTTTGAGGCGACAGCAATTTTCTTTGACAAAAGAGTTGCAAGAGATGTCGCACAGATGCTGGAGGCGGATTTCGCGCGGGCGTTCTTATTGACGAAAAAACTTAAGGATCAACCAAAATCGATCAAATTCGGGGCGCCGGTTGCGAGACTGTTTGCGCCGGTGCTGTAGAAAAAGTCAGCGCTTCAGCGATTTGACGTGATTGAAATCGGCAAAGTGGGCACGCGGTGAATTGCTGTGTTATTGAAGAGGGTCAGGTGGCTTGGACGAAATATCGGGGTGGCGTAAACCTTTGACCGACGTCTTTGAACCGTTCATGAATTGGCTGGAGGGCCTCGAGACCGGCCTGTTGGTCTTGGTATCGGTTTTTGTTCTGGCCATATTTCTGGTTCGAAAGCCGCTTGCAAATGGACGGTGGGCGTCGGCGTTTCGATACTGCAACTTTTATCAATTTCGCTAACCAAGGAGGTGCAGGCCAAACTTGCCGCCGCGACAGAAATTCTTCTGGTCACATTGGCTTTGTTTATTGCCGTCGAAGGCCTGTCGCCGCCTGAATTTGCAGGTGGATTCCCACGAAGATTGATAGTCACAATCCCCGTGGTTGCGGTGTTTTCAGTTTTGTCGGACTTGGTAGGACTCTTTCTGAGGGTCCTGCACAAAGATCGTTTCGGAGCCGTTTCGATGGAATCGGGGTGGATCGAGTGTGTGACCTGGTTTTTGAACCATTTCCACAACAGTGGCGGCTTCGCGATAATTGAGGATGCTCCGCAATGTGTCCACGTCAGTGATCTGTCACCTGCGTCGGTCGATATTCTCTTTTATGCATGGTCAGCGACGCCGGATTACAGAACGTCTGACTCTGGCGGTGAAAGCGGCTGGAACTGACCTCGCCTTTCCAACGCAAACCATTCACGTCAAAGACGGGCCAGACTTTCGGTCCGAAGACACCCCTATTTCTTCAAATTCTTGACCAATGCGGTGGCGAGCGCGCCGATCAATCCGGGGGCAACCATGCCCAGCGGATCACGCGCCATCTTGTGTACGCTTTGGGCAAGAACCTTAACTTCTTCAGTCGCTTCCTGAACTTCCATTTCAAGGTCCTCCATTGCAATATCACGCACTTCGGCAACGCCGGACACTTCTGCATCGGCGTTTTGCTTGTTCGCTGTCGAAATCAGAATGCCAGCAATGGCGATATTGGCCAGCGCAACAATCAGAGCTGAGAGCGGCGGCGATTGATGTTCAACAAGCGCAAGGTACGCAGCGGCATTCAGCATAACCAGACCGAGACCTGCGGCAATGCCCGCTGCCGCCATCATTCCGGTTTGACGTCGCAAAACCGCCATGCGCCGCTGAGCAATCAGGCGTTCTGAACGCAGTATGATCGAAATATTTCTGCTTATCCGGCTCATCTCGTTATCCTTTGCTTCCCGACCGACCTACCAAATACCCGACGACAAGGGCGCCTAGCGCCATCAGAAGCGGTTTGCGGTGTGGTAAACCCTCTAGTTCCTCCATCAATTGATGCACAACACCCTCAAAGTTTCCCTCCTGCAGAGATTGCATGATGTCTGCAGTCTCTTCCTTGGCGGCAAAGTTTTTGCTGTCGGCATCCTTCGAAGGCGGCGACTGATCTGCGTTTTCTTTGGCAGTATCATCTGCCGCCG
>RCNE010001223.1_pt1 | contig 13943 bp, 10 predicted proteins | sample 2041361 | NCBI WGS metagenome assembly RCNE01 (sample SAMN09708229, study PRJNA481090) | Marine sediment metagenome, whole genome shotgun sequencing project.
CACGACTTGACCACCGAGGAACTCCTGATCGAATCGGCTGGGTCCCGGGTCATCGGGACGCATCGCCCAACCCCTGGCGAGGCCCGACTCTTCGATCAGCATCCCGATTTGATTGCGTTTCTCCGTTCCGCTGTCGACATCAGCACGGTCGACGTTGACTCGGCCTCTGCGAACGGCATAGTCGTCGCGCAGGCGGACAAGAGTTTCGTGGCGTCGACCGCCGAGCTGGCCCTTGGCCTGTATCTCGACACGGCCCGCCACATCGCAACATCCACACACGACTATCAATCGGGCAACGAGCCCGGCCAACGGCCAGGCCGCCAGGTGCGCGGCAAGGTTGCAGGCATCATTGGGTATGGCGCCATCGGCGCGTACCTAGCGGATCTGTTGACTGCGCTCGGTCTCACTGTGCTCGTGCACGACCCGTTCGTCGATGTTCCGGAAAGCCATGAACAGCTGGCACTCGATCCGCTGCTTGAGAGGTCTGACGTTGTCTTTCCTCTCGCCCCGGGCATACCCGCTACGGAAAACTTCATCGGCGCACATGAGCTCGCGATGATGAAGCCTGGAGCCACGCTTATCAACGTCTCGCGTGGCGAACTCCTCGACGAGGACGCTGTCGCTGCTGCTCTCGACTCGGGTCACCTGGGTGCGCTCGGTATGGATGTAGGGCGAGCCACAGACCAACGCCCGTCGGCTGCCTTGGCAGCTCGACCTGGGGTTGTTGCGACCCCACATCTCGGAGGTCTGACCCCCGAAAACGCTGATGCCCAGGCGATGAGTAGTGTCGACCAAGTTCGAGCGATGCTCGCCGGCGACATGCCTCCCCGCGCTGTTAATGTCGATTCGGCGATCCGTCTCCAGGCGTATTGGCGGACCTATTGAGTTTCTGCTCGACAGCGATACGACACTCCCATCTCTTAGAGGAAAGCAACCATGACCAACCCACACGCTGCGCCCAAAGCCAACTACGCCTCATACCCCTCACTGGTCGACCGCGGCGTCTTCATCACGGGTGGTGCTGACGGAATCGGCAGTTCGATCGTCGAGCAGTTCGCCCGCCAGGGAGCTCGGGTCGGGTTCGCTGATATCCAGGTCGACAAGGCAGCCGAGACAATCGCCCGCTGCGAAGGTTCGCCGCATACGCCGATTTTCTACGACGTGAATCTCGTCGACATCGAGGCGCTGCAGTCGACCATCGCAACTGCCCAGGACGACCTGGGCGGAATCGATGTCTTGGTCAATAACGCTGCAAGCGATGAGCGCCACACATGGCAGGACATGACGCCCGAGTACTGGAACGACCGTCTCAACACGAATCTCCGGCACTACTTTTTCGCCATCCAGGCCGTCGCGCCCGCAATGATCGAACAGAAGATGGGTTCGATCGTAAACATCGGGTCGAGCAGCTACATGATGCAGGAAGATTTCTTCCCGGGATACGCCGTTGCAAAGTCCGGTGTCGAGGGTATTACTCGCACGATGGCGCGGACCTTTGGGCCCGATGGCATCCGCGTGAACACGGTGCTTCCAGGCTGGGTCGCCACTGAACGCCAGCTGCTCAAATGGTGGTCGCCCGAAGGCGAGGCGGGCACGTTGCGAGATCAGGCACTCAAACGACGTATCTATCCAGATGAGTTCGCGCAGATGGTCTTGTTCTTGGCCTCAGACGACGGAGCCGCGTGCACGGCACAACAGTTCCTCGTCGACGGTGGCCGCAGGTGATCATGACAGGAGCGAGGGACGAGCGACGGAAGCACGCCTCCGGCGCAGCAGCCGAGCATCGAGGAGCCGCCAGGAGACGGATTGCGACCGCTGAGAATTAGAAGTCGGTGGCGACGCCGCCTTGTTCGACCCGCTTGGTGACGAACTCGTCGAGTTCGCTCGCAACCTGCCCGTCGATCGGAGGGGCCTCACACTCAGCCAATAGCTGTCCAACGAGGCCCGCCGCCTTTTGATCTGCGGTGGGTGAGCCGGCTTCCTCCCAACTCTCGAAGTTGCGCCAGTCGGAGATCATTGGATTGTAGAACGCGGTCTTATATCGATCTTGTGTGTGTTGTGTGCCGAAGAAGTGACCGCCGGGACCGACGTCGGCCATTGCTTCTATCGCTAGGGATGCGTCATCGACCACGATTGGTTCGAGGAATGTCTGCATCATCGAAAGAAGGTCGACATCGAGAACCATTTTCTCAAAGCTTGCTCGGAGCCCACCCTCGAGCCAGCCAGCGCCGTGGAACACAATGTTGGCGCCACCCATGATGGCGCCCCACAACGAGAACGCCGATTCGTACCCGGCTTGAGCATCAACTGCGTTCGCAGCGTTGACGTTCGACGAACGATACGGCACGCCATAACGGCGAGCCAGCTGTCCGCCGAGCATTGCCGACTTGATGAATTCGGGGGTGCCGAACGCTGGCGCGCCCGACTTCATATCGACATTCGAGGTGAATCCGCCATAGACAACTGGAGAACCGGCACGCACTACCTGTGTCATCACCATGCCCGCAAGTGCCTCCGCGTTCTGTTGTGTGACGGCACCGGCGATAGTCACTGGCGCCATTGCCCCGGCCAGCGTGAATGGGGTGACGATGACGACCTGGTTGCGGGCCGAATACTCCATGATTCCCTGGAGCATCGGGACGTCGAAACGTAGTGGTGAAGACGAGTTGATGATCGTGTGAACGGATGGTTCCCGATCGAGTTGTTCGTCGCTGACCTGGCGTGCGATCCGCACCATTTCGAGGCAATCCTGGTTTCGTTGTCGACCAAGGCTGTACACGTTGATCGCCTTATCGCTAAGCGTCAAGAGATCGTGTGTCGCGTGCAGGTGACGCACCGACGGGTGAATGTCGGCAGGTTCGACCGGATACCCCGCGTGCATGTGAATCGCGTTGAAGTGCTGGCTAAGCCGTACGAGGTTCTGGAAGTCATGTCGGTTTCCCGTCCGTCGCCCCCCGGCGGCATCGGACACGTTGGGCGGGCTCGCGACAGCGGTGAACACCACATTGTCTCCACCAATCTGCACATTGTGAGCAGGGTTTCGAGCGTGAAGCGTGAACTCCGGCGGACAGGTCTTTACCAGTTCGGTAACCATCGCCGGGTCGAAGCGGACCCGTTCACCGTCGATGTCGGCGCCTGCCTTGGCAAGGAGCGCCCTGGCATCGGCGTCGAGGAAATCCATGCCGATGTCACGAAGCACCTCGAGAGATGCATCGTGTATTGCCTCAAGCTCATCTTCAGATACCACGCGAGTCGCTTCAAAGGGACGTCGAACTCGTTGGAAGGCAACCTGATCGAGGTTCTGACTCGCCGCATCTCGAGTGCGCTGACGGCCGCCGGTGCGGCGCCTTCGTGGTTCGCTCGCCTGTGTTGGTTCTGGTGTGTGATCAAGCGACATTCTCCACTCCGATCGTCAGCGACTCAGCGTGACCAAGCACTGCGCTTACCTGGGCTGCTCGCAGACACAACTCGGCGGCGACTGGCTCCTTCTGTGCTTCGTCTGGAAAGCGGTAGGACGGTCCGAACACATGGAGCGCTGCTACGACGCGATTGCTGCTATCGAAGACGGGACTCGCTACCGACGTGAGGCCAACCGCATACTCATCGGTCGTCCAGAGAAACCCTTCGCGACGAATCTGATCGAGTCGGCTTCGTATGACTTTGGGCTTGGTGACCGTGGCCTTGCTGAACACTTCGAGCGGTCGTTCGAGGTAGGCGTCGATTTGGCTCTGGGGCCAGTGCGCCATGACGACGAGGCCCGTGCATCCAGGGTGTACCGGAATTTGCTGGCCGCTCCAGTCCTTGACCTGGACGCCTGCGTCGTCGTCGTTGCTCATCTGTGCCAGATGCAAGATGTCGTTGTCGACGGCGGCGACGATCCCTGCGGTCTCTCCGGTTTGTTTTGCTAATGCCGAGAGCTGCGTCGAGGCAATGGCCACCAGGTCATGTCCGCCCGCTGGCCCTCCCGCAAGTTCGAAGATGGCAGGGCCGATGCGGTACAGCCCGGCGTTGTCCCGACTCACCGCACCTGCGGCATGGAGCGAGTGGAGAAATCGGGCGGCCGTGCTGGTGGCGAGGTTGAGGCTGCGAGCTAACTCCGAAAGCGAACGGGGTTCTTCGGAGATGGCACGAAGGAGACGGAACGATCGCTCTACGGAGGTAACGGACATGTCCGCAGAGTATTGCCAATATGTGACGATCTTCAACTCTTCCCACTATCTGGCAACACACACCGCGAATCTGAAGAATGGTGATCGCCTAGCGCGCACCATCCTTCAAATTTGCGGGTGAGATGGCGTGAGGAGACGGTTGGGCGGATGGCGGTGCGTCCGGGCAGACTCGGCGGGTGGCCGAGCCAGAGAGTGAAATGGGGAGCGAGACCGTGAACGACATCGACTATCTGGTCGTGACGGGCATGACTTGGGCGGATGGCACTCCGCTCCTACGTCTCCGCCGGAACGGTCTACCCTCGGAGCTGGAACCCCTCATCGGACTCCACATGCGATACTCCACCGGTCCACAAGCGACTCGACATTGCATTGGACACAAGCCATTTCGAGATGCCGCAGTCAGCTGGCTGGATTGCGAGAACACCCCGCTACACGACGGACGCACCTGCGATCGATGCGCTGCCAGTGACGCAACCTTCGCCTCGCAACTCCATCATGCCCACAACAAAGGACATAGCGAGCTCGACCCCTCCGTGCGAGTGCACCTCGAGCAGCCCAATCGCCTCTACCTCGCTGCGTTCAGGGACGGATCGATCAAGGTCGGCACTTCCACGGCACCGCGCCTCGAGACCCGCCTGATCGAACAGGGCGCATGGGTTGCCCACCTCATCGCCAACACCACCGATGGCTTCGCCGTACGATCGCTCGAGGACCGCGTGACCGTCGAGTTAGGCCTTCCACAGTCCGTGTCGATCGTTCGCAAACTCGCCGGACTAACAGCGCCGAAACCGAACGAACAGCTTCGCGCAGAACTCCGGCGATGGGCAGGCAACGTTTCGAACCTCATCGAACAATCCATTGACGATCGCATCGAGACCGCCGACACGCCGTGGAATTCGCCGAGCATCGACGATCCGCTCTTCAGTAGCCTGCACCCCTATCCACTCAAGGTCGACACCGGAAATCACGACCTCGAATTCCTCGGCGCAAACGGGCGGGTCGCCGTGGTCACTCGCCCGGGAACCGGCGATCGGTTCGTCATCGACGTTCGGCGCCTGTATGGCGTACAGCTCACCCTCGGAAACGAGGCACCCGACGAGCTTGCCGTCCAAGATTCGCTGTTCTGAGACCGGCACGTGCTGGGCCTTCGTCGGCCGGCGAGCACTGTGCGAAGATAGGGAACATCACAGGGGGTACACGAATGACGGACACACCGGCCACCGACGCACCACGGGCCACCGACGCACCACGGGCCACCTTCACCCGGATGGATCAGTGCACGAAAGACGACTGGGACATCATCATCCCGTCGCTCATCAAACACGCGCACACGACGGTCGCTCCACAAGTCATCAGGCAGATGGAAACACTCGCCGGTGATCACGGCGGCTTCTCGGTCGACCGGCTGACGCACTGCCTGCAGACCGCTTACCTCGCCGAACAAGATGGCCGGGACGAGGAGTACATCGTCTGCGCATTGCTGCACGACATCGGTGAAGTACTTGCACCATTCAATCACCCCGACATCGCGGCCGGAATCCTCAAGCCGTACGTGTCACCCGCCAACCATTGGATGGTGCAAAACCACGGCACCGTGCAGGGTTACTATTTCTGGCACTACATCGGCCTCGACCGCAACGCACGCGACGAACTCAAGGACCACGAGTTCTACGAACACTGTGAAGAGTTCTGCGCCAAGTACGACCAAATGGCGTTCGATCCAGGGGGCACAGCACCACCGCTGTCGCACTACGCGCCGTTACTCGACGCGATGTTCGGTCCCGGCGGACTCCAGAGCGTCGCCGACATCAGCCATATGGATGGCTGACCGGCCACACGCGTGATGGACACCTCGGATCTCATCGAGCACCCTCGACCTGCGCCGTATCCTTTTGGTCCGAGTTCAGTTGCCACCATTCTCGAGCAGGGCTTGGCCGATCATCCCGATCGCCTCGCGCTGATCGACGGTGATCGCACCTGGTCTTGGGCCGAGCTCGATGTCGCCGTGTCGAGGGTCGCCGGAGGAATCGCCCCTGGCGAGCAGCTGTGGTGGTCGCTCGGCAACAGCGCAGAGCACATCATCGGCACGCTCGCGACATTTCGAGCTGGTGCCATCTGGATTGCAGCTCCGGGGAAAGACCCGGCCGCTCACCGACCGACCCTGACGGAGCGTCTCGGCCCCATCACCCTCATCGATTCTGTGAAGGCCTACCAGTCTCTGGGAGCGCGCAGCCTGCACAGAACCGAAACGCCATCCATTGAGCTGGATCCGGCTACGCCCGCGGTTGTCATGTTCACCTCTGGGACGACGGGACAGCCGAAGGCTGTCGTGCACAGCCAGCACAACCTGTTGGGGCCTGGGCTTCTCAGCATCCAACTCGAACCGCCAGAACCTGGCGAACGGATCGGTACGCCGCTCGACCTCGGCAATGCGAACATCGCCATGCTCGGCCCAATCTCGGCGTTGCTCCGCGGCAGCACGTTTGTCATACTCGCCCGACGCTCCGCACCTGGCCTTGCCGCTGACATCACAACCCACGCCGTGACCCGCCTCTTCGCTGTCCCCGCATTGGCCTTCGACCTCTTCGAGAGCGGCGACGTATCGGTCGAACAGCTCCGGTCGCTCGACCGGGTGATCCTCGGAGGGTCGGGTGCAGATCCGGGGATTCTGCATCGTTTCTCCGAGCGCTTCGACGTCCGGCCAACACTCAGCTACGGAATGAGCGAAGCACCCACCGGCGTCGTTCGAGAATCGCTGGATGACCCGATCGGATCGGGTCGGGGCTTTCCACTCCCCCATATCGAGCTGGAGATTCTCGACTCCACCGGGGCACCGCTCGATAACGGCGTCGACGGTGAGATCTGCTTGCGCCCGGCTTCCACCGGCCCATGGGCCAACACCTGGACGGGGACACTGGGCTACCTGGGCGAACCGGAGCGAACAACAGAACTGTTTCGCGGCGGCGTGTTGCACACCGGCGACCTCGGGAGACTCGATGCCGATGGGGCCCTCTCGGTCACGGGCCGGATGTCCGACCTGATCATTCGTGGCGGCACCAATATCGATCCAATCGAGTTGGAGACAAAGATCCGAGAACATCCAGACGTCTCCGATGCGCTCGTCTTCGGTGAGCCAGATGAGCGACTCGGCCAACGGGTCTGCGTGAAGATCGTGCCCGCGGCGATCGTCGATCAACAGAACCCGCTCGTAACACCATCTCGTCTACGGACGCACCTCCGTTCGACTATCGAGCAGCACCTCGACTCGATCGAGGTCGTACGCGAGCTACCGAGAAACGAAATGGGCAAGCTGGTTCGGCGATCAGCAGCGAAGCCTCCGGAGTAGCACCGAGCCTTGTGGCCAGTCCGGTAACGTCGAAGTGTGACTGACTTCGAGTACTCCGAACTCCTCCCCCTCGGCGAGGACACCACCGAATATCGCAAGATCTCGAGCGAGGGGGTGTCCACCTTCGAAGCGAACGGCGAGACCTTCCTCAAGGTCGAGCCCGAGGCCATCCAGCTATTGACGGCAACGGCGATGCGAGAAATCGCGCACTACCTACGTCCCGCACACCTCACGCAACTCGCCAGCATCCTCGATGATCCCGAGGCTTCGCCGAACGACCACTTCGTCGCCACAGAACTACTCCTGAACGCCAACATCGCTGCCGGTGGCGTGTTGCCGATGTGCCAGGACACGGGCACCGCCATCGTCATGGGCAAGAAAGGCCAGCACGTCTTCACGGGTTTCGATGACGAGTTGGCCATCAGCAAAGGTGTCTACGACACCTACCTCACCTCGAATCTCCGGTACAGCCAGCTCGCTCCGCTGAGCCTTTTCGAAGAGAAGAACACCGGCAACAACCTGCCAGCGCAGATCGAGCTCTATGCCACCCAAGGCGACGCCTACAAGTTCTTGTTCATTGCGAAGGGCGGCGGCTCGGCCAACAAGAGTTATCTGTTCCAAGAGACCAAGGCACTCCTCAACCCCGAGAGTCTGATGCAGTTTCTCGACGTGAACCTTCGCAAGCTCGGTACCGCTGCCTGTCCGCCCTATCACCTGGCGATCGTCATCGGTGGCACGTCGGCGGAGTTCAACCTAAAGACGGCCAAGTACGCGTCGACCAAGTACCTCGATTCGCTGCCGACCAAGGGCAGCATGGCGGGCCATGGTTTCCGTGACCTCGAATGGGAAGAACGTATCCTCGAGCTGACTCGCGAACTCGGTATCGGCGCCCAGTTCGGAGGGAAGTACTTCTGCCACGACGTGCGCGTGATCCGCCTGCCTCGTCACGGCGCATCAAACCCCGTCGGGATTTCGGTCTCCTGCTCAGCCGATCGTCAGGCGATGGGCAAGATCACTGCGGAGGGCGTGTTCCTCGAACAGCTCGAACACGAACCAGCGCACTATATGCCCGAGGTGACCGACGACGACCTCAGCGCCGACGTCGTGCAGATCGATCTCAACCAGCCGATGGACGTCATCCGCAACGAGCTGACCAAACACCCGGTGAAGACGCGCCTATCACTCACCGGCACGCTCGTTGTCGGACGAGACATCGTGCACGCCAAGATCAAAGAACTGCTTGACGCTGGCGAGCCCATGCCCGAGTACCTCAAGAACCATCCGATCTATTATGCCGGCCCGGCAAAAACCCCTGAGGGGTATGCCTCGGGGTCCTTCGGTCCAACGACCGCTGGCCGTATGGACAGTTACGTCGACCAGTTCCAGGCAGCTGGCGGGTCGATGGTCATGTTGGCAAAGGGCAATCGATCACAACAGGTTGTCGACGCGTGCAAAAAGTACGGCGGCTTCTATCTCGGTTCGATCGGCGGCCCTGCTGCTCGGCTGGCCAAGGACGCAATCCGCAAGGTCGAGGTCCTCGAGTACGAAGAGCTCGGCATGGAAGCCGTGTGGCGTATCGAGGTCGAGAACTTCCCTGCATTCATAATCATCGATGACAAGGGCAACGACTTCTTCGCCGAGGTAAGCACCCCGGTGCACTTGCGCTAGGACTCGGACTCTCCATCTTCTACGAAGTCTGGTGATGCGTTCGCAACCACCAGACTTCGAATTTGCAGTCAGGACTAGGGCGCTCCGTTCACTCCTGGAGCGTTCGCGACCATCGTGAGGATGTCGTAGGCGGCAGCGACCTCACCGTTCTGGTTGATGACCCGCGCATCCCAGGCAACCTCGCCATACCCCCGGCCGTCGAGTTGCGTCTTTCGTTTGCACGTGAGCACCACGTGGATCTCGTCGCCGGGGTACGTGGGTGTGGCAAATCGCAGACGGTCGAGGCCGTAGTTCGCCAACACCGGGCCTTCGTCTGGCCAGACGAACAGGCCTGCAGCGAATGACAAAACCAGATACCCGTGCGCGACGAGACCACCAAAGATCGGACTTCTTTTTGCGGCTTCTTCGTCCATATGCGCATAGAACGTGTCGCCGGTGCTTTCGGCGAACGTATTGATGTCGTCGCGAGTCACCTCACGCGAGTCGGTGGTGATCGAGTCTCCGACAGCAAGGTCATCGAACGTGAGCTTGAATGGATGCCCTTTGGTTTCGTTCGTCGAGGCTCCAGGCATAAATTCGCCCGTGATCGACGTGAGCATGTCGGGTGAACCTTGGATCGCCGTGCGTTGCATGTGATGAAGCACCCCGCTGATCCCGCCGAGTTCTTCACCGCCGCCGGCACGTCCGGGCCCACCATGGACAAGATGTGGCAGCGGCGATCCGTGTCCGGTGCTCGCCTTGGCCATCGACGCATCAACAGCCATGACCCGACCATGGTGCGCCGCGATACCGGTGACGATAGGAGCGACCTCAGCTGGATCGGCTCCGTAGACCGACGCGACGAGACTGCCCTGGCCGAGGGCGACGAGTTCGATCGCTTCAGCCGTCGAACCGTACGGGATGACGGTCGACACCGGTCCGAAAGCTTCCGTCGTATGGATGACGTCGGCTCGGCGATCGTCGGCTCGCAACAACGTGGGCGCAGCGAAGAACGCAGCCTCAGGATCGATGTCCAGCGTCTCGCACTCGCTTCGGACCACCGTTGCGGCACCGCCGAGTGCCAGCGTTGCCAATCGCACTTCCTCGACCTGCGCGCGACTTGCGAGCAGTCCCATACCAATTGCGTCAGATGATGGGTTGCCGACGACGACCGACGCGAGCGCCGTGTCGATAGCGGAGACAGCTGCATCGATGTGCGCCTCCGGAACGAACGCACGTCGAATCGCCGTGCACTTCTGTCCCGCCTTGGTCGTCATCTCCTTGACCACCTCAGAGACGAAGAGGTCGAACTCAGGCGTCCCCGGTCCCGCAGACGGGGCCAGCACCGCCGAGTTCAACGAGTCGGCCTCTGCGGTGAACCGAACAGATCGACGAACCACGTTGGGATGTGCGCGAAGAAGATGCGCAGTCGATGCCGAGCCCGTGAAGCCAATGCTGTCTTGGCCGTCAAGATGGTCAAGCAAGTCGCCAGCAGATCCAGAGATCAGCTGCAACGCCCCGTCGGGAAGAATTCCGCTTTCGACGATCAACCGAACCGCTGCTTCGGTGAGAAATGCTGTCTGACTCGCTGGTTTGACGATCGATGGCACTCCGGCAATCAGGGCCGGGGCGAGCTTCTCGAGCATGCCCCACACGGGAAAGTTGAATGCGTTGATCTGTACCGCCACCCCCAAACGAGACGTGTGGATGTGAGCGCCGAGGAAGGTGCCGTCTCGACTCAAAAGTTCGGGCGCCCCATCGAGCGCAACAGATGCATTCGGCAGTTCTTTGCGAGCTTTGCTCGAATACGTCAGCAGCACACTGGCGCCGCCATCGATATCGACCCAGGAGTCGTTGCGCGTCGCGCCGGTGGCGTACGAGACCTTGTACAACGCATCCTTCACATTTTCGCTGAGCAGGAGTTTGCCGAGTTCTTTCGCGAGGACTGCGCGTTCGTGGAAGGTCAGCTCGCGCAATCCTGGGCTGCCAACAGAGCGGCCATGTGCCACGGCAGCGGCGAAGTCCACGCCGGAGCTCGAGATCGTGCCCAACTCCTCGCCTGTCGCTGCATCGTGAAAGGGCACCCCGTCGTCACCTTCTCGCACCCACCGACCAGCGATGTAGCTCTCCAAACGCTGCATACAGCTCCCCTTCGTTCACACCAACGACATGATACAATAGCAGATCACTATGACGGATTCGCTGTATCACGATGAATCGAACGATGACGCGACAAACGGCCCGGGCACTGTCTTGTCGAACGACCATATCGTCGTCATCGGCGGCGGAACCATGGGCGCAGGGATCGCGGCATCATTCCTCGCGGTGGACGCCCGCGTCACCCTCGTTGAGACATCATCAGACTTTGCCACGGCTGCTCGCGAGCGGGTTGAAGACTCCCTGGCTCGAATGGCGCGACGCAACGAGGAGCTCGATACCAAAGAAGCTTTGAGTCGCTTTCATGCTGGTCTCGCCCACCCCACCGACGCCGTGGCCTTGGTCATCGAGGCGGTTCCCGAAGACCTTGCGCTGAAGCAAAAGGTCTTCAGCTCGATTGCCGACCACTACGCCGATGATGTGGTCTTCGCTTCGAATACGAGCTCACTCTCGATCACCGCCATCTCCGAGGAAGTGCCGCAGCCCGAGCGGCTAGTCGGCATGCACTTCTTCAATCCAGTCCCCGTTTCGTCTCTCGTCGAAGTCGTCGTCGGGTCCGCCACACGACCCAGAGCGACCGAAGTCGCCGTTGCGTGGACCGAACGACTCGGCAAAACTCCGATCGTGGTCAACGACTCTCCCGGCTTCGCGTCGAGCAGGCTCGGCATTACGTTGGGCATGGAGGCCATCCGTATGCTCGAGGAAGGTGTTGCGTCTGCCGACGACATCGACGCCGCCATGGAGCTCGGATACAAACACCCAATGGGCCCGCTTCGCCTGACCGACCTCGTCGGGCTCGACGTACGACTCGCTATCGCCGAACACTTGAGCACGGAGCTCGGCGACAGGTTCGATCCCCCTCAACTCCTCCGCGACCTCGTCGCACGCGGCGATCTCGGCAAGAAGTCAGGCAAGGGGTTTCACGACTGGTCGTGAAATCAGTATTCGCCGCCATGGCCCGCCAAGTCGACCGTCTTCAGTCCTGCGAGTGAAGTGGTACTGATCACTCCAATAGGGATGTTGTCATCGTCGACCACGGCAATCGCGGCGGTGTCGTGCACATTCATGAGCCGCGCAGCATCGATCGCGGGAGCCGTGCCGTTCACTGCTGGCAATTCGCGCATCGTCTGACGCACCGTCGCCTCGGGCCCATACTCGAGCATGGCCGAGGCAAGATCGTGCAAGACCAAGAGCCCTTCGTACTCGTCGCCACACACAGGTACTGCGAACGACTCCGATCGATCTCCGTAGCGATCGATCACATCGAGCAGGTTGTCGTCGGGCGACAACATTCCGAGGTCATCGAGCATCACGACCGCTGCAGGTTCGACGAGCCGCCGTTCAAGTTGGCCTTGACGCTCACTCCGTTGGCCCATCGACACCGAGTCTTCGCCCATCAAAGACTGTGCGATTGCGGTGGCAATCAGCGCTGGAATTACGAACTCAGCGCGCCCCGTAGTCTCCGCGACGAACATAATCGCGGCGAGAGGCGTCCGATAGGCGGCGCCAAGAACTGCAGCCAGCCCGATCACGGGATACAACCCGGTGGCTGGAGCACCGACGATGATTTCGACAGCTCGGCCCAGGAGCAGTCCCTGAACAACGAGGGGTATAAAAACACCACCAACACCACCCATGCCAAGAGCGGCCCCGGTCACGAGCGCCCTGATCACGAACAGCGCAATCACGACAGCGAGAGTGATCTCGTTATCCCGCACCAGGTCGGCAGCAATTTCAGCACCTATGCCCAGCGTCAGTGGCTTCTCGATGAGCGCATCGGCGATAACCACGCCGGCACCTAAAATGATCGCACCAACCGAGAATCGCACGGGCATCGATAAATGTTCGTCAAGGTGTTTCGACCAGTGCACACCTTTCGCGAGGAAACGAGCAACGAAGCCGGCGAGAACACCAATGGTCAAAGACGCCACGATCTCGTCGTTGAGCGTCACCTGCGTGGCCTTGAAACCAATGAGTAACGGTTCGGCGTCCAGGAAGAACACGAAGGTCAGGTAGGAGGATGCGGCAGCGATCAGGGCGGGGATCAAGCCATGGCGCGAGATGTCTCGACGGTACGGCGCCTCAATGGCGAACAACACGCCGGTTGCAGGAGCCTTGAAGACGGCGGCGATGCCAGCTGCGGCACCCGCGACCAGGAGGACCAACCGAGGCCGTTCGCCCAACACCTTTGGGAGACGATCGCCCATCATCTGGCCAATGGTCGCACCGGTGAGCACTGCGGGGCCCTCCATTCCGACAGCCCCTCCAGTACCGATCGTTGCCATGCTCGCCAGCAGGCGTGGAATCAGGCGACTCTCTTCGGCCCCGTGACCAGAGTGAAACGACTCGACGTAGGCATCTGACGTTTGTCGCCCCGCGTTCGGAGCAAGTTTCATGATCAGCGCAACCATCAAGAGACCACTGGTCGGCAGAATCATCTGCAGCCAGATCGGGGCTTCGAGAACGGCGTGAAGCGCAACTTCTACAGTGAGCCAGTCGAGCAGCGCGACAATCGCGCCTACGACTATGCCAAGGCCGGCATAGACAATAAATCGAATGGCTCCGTTCGTCACCAGAGCACTCTAGAGAATGCATCTCCCCAAGTGGTGCGGGGTGAAGCACCC
>RCNE010004207.1_pt1 | contig 13943 bp, 8 predicted proteins | sample 2041361 | NCBI WGS metagenome assembly RCNE01 (sample SAMN09708229, study PRJNA481090) | Marine sediment metagenome, whole genome shotgun sequencing project.
ACAATTTCTGTTTCTTGATCAACTTCAGTAGATTCAATAACCGTTTCTTCAACCTCTTCTTCATCTTCTACAATCTCAATTACTTCTGGCGCTGCAGGAGGTGGTGGAGGTGGTGGAGGTGTTTGAATTTGTTCTGTTAATGGAATTTCTTCTTCCAATTCTTCTTCCATACTTACCATACCAATATCAATATCAGACTTGTCGTATGTTTTGAAATTAATAGCGTAGTTTGTTAAAAACAACATTAACGCTAATCCAATGGCGAAGTAAAGTGAACTGTTACGTCCAACATTTGCTTTGGTATTTTTTTTAGATTCCATAATTTAATCGTTTATCAAGATTGCTAAAATAACTATTTATTTATCAAAAAAACAAGTGTTTAAGTGTTTTTAACGTACAAACTATTTTTAAACACTATTATAATTGCCGCAAATAGCGCCCCTAAAGTATTAGCTAAAGCATCATATATATCTAAAGCTCTTGAGGCTGTCATAGTATCTTGTAAAACCTCAATAACTATACCAAACAGTATTGCAAAAACAACAGCATATATTACTGATTTTCTTTTTTTAAAGCTAAACGCATGAAAAAAGGCTAAATACCATAAAACAGTAAAAAGGCTATATGCCAAGAAATGAAATATTTTATCAGCAAAAGAAATCCCTAATTGCGGAAGGTCTTTTAATGTTATTAAACTTGCCGTAAATAATGCAATAGAATATCCTAGAGCAGCTAAAAGCGTAACCTTTTTAAGCACCTATAAGTGATTTGTAATCGTCTGCAGACATCAGTCCATCAACTTGCGATAAATCTGAACACTTCATTTTTATCATCCAACCACCTTCATAAGGGTCTGAGTTTACAATTTCAGGTTCGTCCTCTAACCCTTCATTAAACTCAATAATTTCACCAGATAATGGCAAGAATAAATCTGATACTGTTTTAACAGCTTCAACGGTTCCAAAAACTTCGTCGGCTTCTAAAGTTTCGTCTAAAGTTTCAACTTCAACATAAACGATATCTCCTAATTCGCTTTGCGCAAAATCAGTAATTCCAATGGTAGCAATATCACCATCTAATTTAATCCATTCGTGATCCTTAGTATATTTTAATTCTGATGGTATGTTCATTTTATGATTTTAAATGTGTTTATTCAACAAATGTATTTATTCAAATCCTAAATTCAAATATATAATCTCTTAATTACCAAAATTATATCTGATTGTAAATCCAGATCTAATTGTTGTTTGTGGGAAAGCTGTTGATATAGCATAGTCTGAGAACGTATAATCAAAATAAAAGATTCCTGTTAAGTTTTTACTAAATGCATAATCCGCTGAATATTTTAATCCCCAAATGGTTTGCCCAGATGTAATTTGATTATTCTCTAAGTCTAAATACCTAATGATTGTTTTGTTATCTCTTACTGAAATATCAGCTTTCATATTTAAATCACTAACAATACGTTTTTTTGGTCCTGCTAGCTTTGAGCGAATACGTAAATCTTTAATCCGGTATCCTAAACCTAGTATATACTCGTTTCCTTGTACTTCTGTAACTAAATTATTATCAAAACTCAATGACAACATTCTATCTTTTTTAATTTCGGCTAGAATTCTTACAGAGTTTTTCATTTCTAAATCTATTCTAACCAACGGACTGAACAGTTCTGTTAAATTGATATTACTAAATAATCTTTCGTTCTTAAAATTACCTGATTGATCTTTAGATTCTGGTGATTGATCTACATACGATGTTCCTGGAACAGGTGCTTCATCATCATCAGGATCTAAATTCAAATTCAAATTGGTATTAAACTGATTGATGGTATATGCTGAACGATAGCCATGGGTTACAGAAAAACGTTTGAATCGCTTTTTAAACCAACCAAACTTCATGAAACCTGTGTATTTTAAATCCCAGTTTGGTATTGGAATATCTCTAAAAGCGCTGGTTGTTATTTTGTTGGCATCTTGCCCAGAATAAGCGGCTAAAAATGCTGGCAACAACACCTTTTGGTTGTTTTTTCCAAAACCTTCAGGATACCCTTCTGGATCTCTAGTGTAAGAATCAGTTCCGTAGAATTTTTCAGCTAGCCTTTCTGCTATTTTTAATCTGTTTGTTCTAAAATCATCAAATGCAGGAGAGTTTATCTCGTCACTTTTGCTAAATGCTGTTTTAATTAAAACAGTAGAAATATTAAAGTTACCAAATGTATTTGGGGTTAATTGAATATATTCATCACTAAACCCATCTCCATCAATATCTGGTGCTTGATAGTTTTCAGTAAAGTTTTGAAAATAGGATCTATTTCCAACAATGTCAATTTTTAAATCTCTTACAGGCTGCAAGCTTGCAGAAATATCAAGTTGTTTTGTATTAGTGGACGTATATTGTTGATTAAATTCATCAAAAGTAGTTAACCATCCGCGTCTTGCCGCTAAATGTCTAATATCACTCTGGCTACCAAATGTAAACCCTACAGTCGGTTTTAAAGTCCCAATAAAACCAGGAGTTTGTCTATATCCTGGTAAAAATATACCGTTATTCTCAGAATAGTTTACTTGAATTCTTTTAATACTTGTTAAAATATCAACCCCTGCATTTAATAGCTTTGTAACGGATTGATTTTTTACTCTAGACACCTTCTTTTTATCATCAGCATTAGGTTTTCCTCCTGGAGGTGCTCCACCAGGTGTTGTTCTTGTTCTTACTCTTCTAATTGGCTTTTTAACTAAACCTATGTACTTATAAAAACGGCTCATATCCAACGACGTGTTGATATTATGAACGTTTGAATTTTGAACGGTATTACCTAAATCAAAAGTTTCCCCATTGACCTCTAAATTACCAAATAAATCAGAGCCTTTCTGCCACTGAAAACTACCTGTGTATTGGTACGTTGCATCAATAAAACTAAACGTTGGTATTTTGTTAAGAGGTAACTGATACGTAATTCCAAGGTTTTGAGTTTGCCTATTTGGGTCTCCAACATCTAATAAACCATCCCAAACATCTAAATCCTCATCTTGTTCACCAGCAATTAAATCATTGTCTTTAAAATAATTACGAACAATATTATTATTAGCTGCAGTAAAGTTAAATTGTAACGAATTGGTTAGATTATAATTGATAGCATATTGAAAATCGAACGTGTAATTTCTTCTAAATAGTTCTTCTATTGCAATATCTGCTTCACTAAGCCCAATTTCTCTAAACTTTTGTCTGTTAAATTGCCTGTTTATATCTGAATTAATTGTAAAACTTGTTGGCAATAAATTGAAATTAAAATCTTTTAAAATTTTCCAATATTTACCAGTGAAAAGCGAGTCATTTTTCTTGAATGGCTCAATGGTAACTGGGTTAAAATTATGTGCATAATTTGCTCCTATACGTAGTGTTTTGTTAACCGAGTTTTCAATTTCAAAATCTCTATGTTCAACTTTGTTGTATGAATAATTTAATGTGACGTTTTCAACATCATAAAACCGAGGTTTTTTATCTGTTGTTCTGTTCTTTCTAACCCCAATAAAATTGATGCTTTGTCTTTTGGTGTAATCTTCAGATTGTTGTTTTATTACCTCTCTTTCAGAATTACTTTCTGCAGCTTCTAATCTAGATTCTAAAGTTAAATCTTTAAAAAACTGATCGTACTTTGGTGTTATTAGCTCTTCACTTTGACCATAATTAAATGGAAGTTGAATGCCCCATTTTTTTGGTAGTAATTGGCCAACATTAATATTGGTAACCACATCATATTGTTTTACATCTTCCAAACTACGTTGACTAGGACCTTGCTCTAAAGACCCAAAGCCAGAAGTACTTTGTCTTCCTGTTGCACTAATGTTTGCAAAATCCGCAATGTTGGTATCCATACTAAAAACAGCTGCCCAACCGCCTTCGTTATCTAAATCTGATAGACGCAATTCATTGAACCATACCTCAGCACATGCATTATCGTTTGAAACATTTTTAACACCGACCATAAGTGTTCTGACATCACCAAAATTAGGATTTCCTTTGATTCCTACACGATGCTGACCTACAACATACCCTCCAAATGGATCTGCGACTGCTACGATTTCACCATTCACAACATCAAAAAACGTAGGATCTTCATTGCTCAATGTCATATCTGAAATACCTTGTGCTTTAACTTTTCCTAAAATTTCAATTGGTAAATTAATTTCGTTTGCATTTGGCCATAAGCCTTCTCTTGTGATAGATGTAGAGACCTGTAACGGAATTTCTATTTGATAATAGTTCTCCGTTAAATCATTACCCATTCTAATAAATCCTACTAAATCATCACTAGCTAAATCTCCTGTTCCAGACTCACCATCCTCAGCATGCATAAACATCCTCATACGTTTATACTGACGCATATCAAGATTAATATTTTTAAATACTGCCCTAGAATCTTCAGTTTCTAAATTACAAGTTTTAACAACTAAAGACTGTTCGTTTTGCCGTACGACGGTATTATTATTAAATAATTGCTCTGGCTCTATTCCTGGAGGTCTATCGTAACTCCCTTCGTTTTCAAGTGTACCAATTACTCCAACGGAGAAATCTGTTTGAGGGTCTTCAGCAGGAACACCTACTTCCTTATCTAAAGTCTGAGTGTATCTTCTCCAATCACTTCTAACCAAATCTAAAGTACCAAAACGGAACACTGTTGCTTCTTGAAAATCTTTTAGATAAATTCTTGTGAATCTTACGGAACGTAAATCATTTATACCTCCAATGGCTTTAACATGACTTCCCTCAACAGGAATTCTAAATTGATACCATCTTACATTTTTAGAATCTCCGTTAGGTAATGCACGTGGTCTGTCTTTAAAGTCTCTTAAAAATTCTTTTAAAGGGTTTGTATCTGGAAGATTATCAAAATCTGCCTGTGTTTGCGGTAAATTTTGTCTTGTTAGGTCTAATTCATATTCAAAATAGCTATCAATCGTATTCATGGTATTATCACGATTAATATCTTCTACATCGGGTTGTGTATTAGCCCCTCTATCTGTATTTGAGAATGTATCTGGAGTATTTCCTTCTATACCATTATATTTTTTATAACGTTCAAAAATATCACCATCGGCATTTAAAAAGTATGCATAATTGTCTTTTGCAGGATCATCTAAACCGTTAAAAGCAGCAAATCTAACATCGTCAATTGGAGCTTCCTCTGAATCATCATAACCATCATAACCAACATCTTGATTAACTCTTTCATTTCCTGTAGTATCAAAAGCATAAATTAAGGATTGATTTTGAGGCACAACACTACCCCAACTTGTTTCCTGTAACAAACTTATATCTCCATCTACTGGCAATCCATTCTCATAAAGCTTTTTACCATCTTTTATAATATCTTCTGAAATATTTCCTAAGTTGAATACTAACTTTCCTCCAGGATTAGCTGGGTTATCCTGAAATGGATCTTGTAACCAAAAGTCGATATACTCAACATTTTGCTGTTCAAAATCTGTGGAAGTAATTTGTCTTGTAATACCTGCCCATGAATTTTCTGGACTAGTAAGAATATCATTATTAACGATATCTGTTGTTTGATAATTATAAGGCCCTCTTTCTTCTGGATAATAGGCTAAATCTAAAGTAAATATAACAGAATTTTGACCCTGTACTAAATCTCGATCTGGAAACAGCTCATTAATAAACACACGACTTGTATATAAACTTGAAACATCATCATCAGATATTTCACCTGGACGTTGGCTACTATAAAAAATAGGATCAATAGTGTACCAGTTTAAAAGCCCACGATTATAACCGTTTTGTATACCAGCTTGATCTTCTGGTTCATCTGGGTTATCATTACCGTTAATATCTAAGGGTCTACTTGATAAAAACCATGACTGTTGCGATTTTAAATCGATGCCGTTTTGCGAGCCTTCAAAATCGTCAATATAAGAGGTAGCTTCTCCATTAAAATTAGTACCTTTTGGTGCCCCTGGAGCTAAATAAGCGAATTCACCACGAAGTGATAAATTTGATTCTACATCGGTATCAATATTTGGTAATTTATTTGCTAAACGTGTTAAGAAAGGCACTTTGGTTGAATAATTTCCATTCAATCCAAAAATGGTATTATTTATTGATTCTGAACCAAAATTTGCTTTTTGAGTAATAGGACGTTCGTTCAGGTTTAATAAGGTCCCTCCTAAAACAAAGTTATCATTGAATTTATGCTCTACATTTAATCCTGTAAAACGTCTTGTTTGCTGTCCAAAAACCGCATTATTTTCAGTTGAAACCTGAATTGGCGTATTTGATGCTTTTAAAGATTCATCTAAAATTTGAACACGCCCCAATTGATAATTTACAGTATAGTCAATGCCTTCAACCAACACACGACCACCAGCAGTAACTCTTACTGAACCACGAGGCACATTAAATGCACCAATTGGAATACCATCGCCACCACCAGAAGATTTGTAACGTCCTTTTAATTTGAATTTATTTTTTTCAACCTCGTCTAAGGCTGCTGTTTTTACATCATAAACATACTTTTTCTGGTCATCATTATATAACGAATTGTCATCATCATAAGTACCACTACCCAATACATTAAATAAATACTCTCCAAATGGTTCGGCACTTGTAAATACAATTTTACCATTTTGAGGGATTACTGTTATTCCTGGAACATAATCAAAAAAACCATCTCCTCTTGATTGCGGATCGTTATTGAAATTCAATTTATCCAGATTAAAAACCCGCAATAATGGTGAGTTTTCAATGAAATCATCACTTGGTGTGCTCCCGTTAACTGGGTTTCCATTAATGTCTAAATCAAAATTTGCTCCAACTGGTGTAATAAAGTTTAATGGAGATGCTTCGTTATAGAAAATATTTAACGTAAAATCGTCTTGACTCAAATTGTAAGCACCAGTATCATAGATGTTTTTCATCATCAAATCCCAAACTGGCTGATTCACATTGGTGATACTACTTTTTAGCATTTTTAAAACTAAAGCTGTATTTACTACTGAAGTTACTTGTCCTTGAGCATTCGTATCAACATCAGTCGCATCAAGACCATCATTGGCAAATTCACCAACTTGAAACACTTTTCCACCTACAGTATACTGGAATGCAACTGCTAAAACCTCATCGTTATTTAATCGTTGATTTAAAGAGATATAACCCAATTCGCTATTTAATGCATACTCCTGTCCATTGATTAATTTTCTTGCGTTTTCTAACTTAGCATAATCACTTCCTTCATTAACTTCATTATTTAAAGTACCAAAACCTTGATCCGCAGTAGAAATATCTCGTATTTGTTCTGTTAAACTTGACCCACCAGTTGTTATAGTTATAGGATTAAAGCCATTATTTTCATTATCAGGAAAAGCCCCAGGTCCAGAAAAGACAGGAACTGTGGAAAACACTTTATCACTTTCTCCTATATCCTGAAGCGCAACAATGTTTCTAACATTATCTGTTCGATTACTTCTATTAGTTACCCAAACCTCTAAACGTGTAATTTGTAAGCCTTTATTGTTGATGAATGGATAATTGGCCAAAGCATTATCATACTCATCTCTAAAATATTGTGCTAAAAAGAAGTGTCTGTTTTCATCGTATTCTCTGATAAAAAACTCAAATTCTTCAAGTGTACCACCTCCTTGAGCAATAACAGTATTGCCTTGAGATTTTTGTTCTGAAAACACACCTGTTACTGTGGTTTTTCCAAACTGAAGTTGTGCTTTAACACCAAATAAACTTTGTGCTCCGGTAATTAAAGAACTATTTAAAGGCATACTCACATTACCAACTTCTATTTTTTGAATAATATCATCCTCGGTTGGTGTATATTCTAATTTTATAAGTTGTTGAAAATCAAAAGTAGACTGTGTGTCATAATTAGCCGTAACCTGAAGTCTTGTACCTACTTTACCTAGTAAACTTAAGCTGATACGTTGATCAAAATCAAAAGTAAAATTACTTCTGTTTCTTGGTGAAAAGGAAGGGTTATCTTGTTTTGAAAATAATACTCCTAAATCCATTTCAACAGATCCTTGAGGAACAACCTCAATCGTATTGCTTCCAAAAATACTTTCAAAAAACCCAGAGTTTACATAAAATTCTGGAAGTAAATTTTTTCGTTCATCTTCTGAACCCTCTTTTTTGCCATCAAAGGCATCAATTTTTTCTTTGTAATAATTCCTTAAATTTTCTTTAGCAACTAAAGCGTAATATTCTTTAGGTGATAGAATAATAGGGTAGTTGATATTAAATTCTCCTATTTTCTCCGTATAAATGTAACGATCAGACAAAGGATCGTAAGTATATTTAGACTCAACACTGTTTGGATTAGGTACTTTTATTTTCCCTAAACTAAATCCTGTTTTTACTGAGTCTTGTACTGGTTGCTGAGACCAAGCTACTAACGAACAGCATAATAAAACTGCTATTAGGAGAGATTGTTTAGTTAATTTGTAAAGTTTATGGTTAGTTGGGTTCAAAATATATTATAAATTTTTTAAGGCCTGTTTTATGATAGTTTCAACATCGGCATCAGGTTGAGTTACCATAATTTTATCCACAACACGTTCAGCCTGCTTTTTAACAAAACCAAGCACTTCTAAAGCAGATAACGCTTCATCTTTGTTGGTATTGCCTTTAGAAAAAGAAACTTCATCAATATCGTAAATCTTTAAGATTTTATCTTTTAAGTCTAAAATAACACGTTGCGCAGTTTTAGCTCCAATTCCTTTTATAGATTGAATTAAAACTACATCTCCAGTAGCAATACCTTCTCTGATTTGTTTTGGAGTTAAAGATGACAACATGGTTCGTGCAATACTAGCGCCTATACCGCTTACAGAAATTAATAGTCTGAAAATTTCGCGTTCTGCTAATGACGAAAACCCATATAAAGTATGAGAATCTTCTTTAACCTGAAGATGTGTAAACAATTTTAAATGCTCACCATCTGGAATTTGCGAATATGTGTGCAATGATATATTTAGCATATAACCTACACCGTTACAATCTATAACAACATGTGTTGGATTTTTTTCAGTAAGTTTTCCTTGAATGTGTGTTATCATTTAGAGCAATTCGTTAAACAACCAAATGTAATAAAATTATTCACATTACATTTACAACTTCTCAGCATTTTCTAATTCCCATTTTTCTTTGTGTTGCGCATCTATAACAGCAATAGCAGTCATATTCACAATTTCATCAACGTTAGCACCTAGTTGAAGAATATGCACTGGTTTACGCATACCCATCATAATTGGACCAATAGATTCTGCCTCGTTCAACTCTTTCAAAAGTTTATATGTAATATTTGCTGAATCTAAATTTGGAAAAATGAGTGCATTTACCTTTTTACCTACTAGCTTTGAAAACGGAAATCGTTCGCGAAGCATCTCATCATTTAAAGCAAAATCTGTTTGCAGTTCGCCATCTACATCCATCTCTGGATAATTTCTATGCAACATAGAAACAGCTTCTCTAATCTTTGAAGCTTTTTCGTTTTCTGAAGATCCAAAGTTAGAATAAGATACCATTGCTAAAACAGGGTTTAGACCAAACATTTTAATAACCCTAGAAGTCATTTGTGTAATTTTAGCTAACGTTTTTGCATCTGGATCTATATTTATTGAGGTATCGCTTAAAAACAACGGCCCTCTTTTAGTCATCATTAAATTTGTTGTCGCTGCACGACTTACACCCGGCATTAAACCGATAAGCTCTAACATGGGTTTAACAACCGATGGATAGTTACGTGAATACCCAGAAATCAAGGCATCAGCATCGCCTTCATTTACCATCATTGCAGCAAAATAATTACGCTCTCTCATTAAACGTTGTGCGGAATAATAAGTTACTCCTCTGCGCTTACGTTGTTCCCAATAGACTTTAGCATATTTATTTTTACGATCGTTCTCTTCTTCAGTTTTTGGGTCTATAATAGCAATATCAGCATCAAATTCAATTTCTGCCATAAGCCTTTCTATGGTTTCCTTTCGCCCAAGTAGAATAGGAGTTGCTATACCTTCTTCATGAACTATCTGCGCTGCTTTTAAAACATCTAGCTGATCTGCTTCAGCAAAAACCACACGCCTTGGGTTTAATTTTGCTCGATTCAATAATAATCTAACCAGTTTATTATCAGAACCTAAACGCTCAAGCAAGGTATCTTCATACTTTTCCCAATCTGTAATGGGGTGTTTTGCAACACCACTTTCAATGGCTGCTTTTGCAACAGCTGGTGGAATTTCTGCAATTAAACGCGGATCAAAAGGTTTTGGAATAATATAATTTTTACCAAAAGTTAAACGTGTTTCGCTGTAGGCAATGTTTACTTGTTCTGGCACTGGTTCTTTCGCTAATTTAGCTAATGCTTTTACAGCAGCCATTTTCATAGCTTCGTTAATTTTAGTTGCACGTACATCTAGTGCCCCTCTAAAAATAAACGGAAAACCTAATACATTATTTACTTGATTAGGATGATCACTTCTACCTGTTGCCATGATAATATCCTTTCGGGTAGCGACTGCAATATCATATTTTATTTCAGGGTTAGGATTAGCCATTGCAAAAACTATTGGGTTTTTAGCCATAACCAAAAGCATATCCGGAGTAACAATATCTGCCATAGAAAGCCCAATAAACACATCGGCATCTTTCATAGCCTCATCAAGTGTATCTATTTTTCTATCTGTAGCAAATTCTGCTTTTTCTGGAGTTAAGGTCTCTCTATCCTTTCTTATAACACCTTTGCTATCCAACATCACCATGTTTTCGCGTTTAGCTCCACAGGCTTGATATAAACGTGAACATGAAATGGCTGCTGCTCCTGCACCACTTATAACTATTTTTACTTCTTCAAGTTTCTTTTCCGATAGTTCTACTGCGTTTATTAAGGCTGCTGCCGAAATAATTGCCGTACCGTGTTGGTCATCGTGCATTACTGGAATATCCAGTTCTTCTTTAAGACGCCTTTCAATTTCAAAAGCTTCAGGCGCTTTAATATCTTCTAGATTAATCCCACCAAAAGTAGGTGCAATCATTTTTACCGTTTGAATAAATTCTTCAACATTTTCAGTATCTACTTCAATATCAAAAACATCAATATCTGCGAAAATTTTGAATAATAACCCCTTACCTTCCATAACTGGTTTTGAAGCTTCAGGACCAATATTTCCTAAACCTAAAACGGCAGTTCCGTTAGAAATTACAGCAACTAAATTACCTTTAGCTGTGTATTTATAAGCAGTGTCTTTGTCTTTTTCAATCTCTAAACATGGGGCTGCAACACCAGGTGAATAAGCTAAAGATAAATCTCTTTGACTTGCATGTTTTTTGGTTGGAACAACTTTAATTTTACCAGGAGTTGGTTTTGCGTGGTATATAAGGGCCTCTCTTCGTTTGCTTTCTTCGCTCATAGGAATGGTTAATTAACTAAACGAACAAAGATAATAATCCTATTCAAGCAACACCTAATCTTTTAAAAAATTGATATTTCTTTTTAAGCCAGAAAACTTAGTGCGTTTTACTGCTGAATTTTTGAATACTTTTTTAAAGGTATCTTCTGTAATGTCTAGCCAGTCTTTTTTTGTGATAGATAATAAATCTGGATGTGGATTAAAAAGAGGTTCGTTATGTGATTTTGAAAACCGATTCCAAGGGCAAACATCTTGACACACATCACAACCAAACATCCAATCGTCCAGTTGCCCTTTGAATTCTGATGGAATATTTTCTTTTAATTCTATGGTGAAATAGGAAATACATTTACTACCATCAACCACATAAGGCTGGGTTATAGCCTCCGTTGGACAAGCATCAATACAGGCGGTACACGTTCCACAATGATCTGTAGTTACTGAATCATATTCTAAATCTAAATCGATGATCAATTCAGCTATAAAATAGAAAGAACCCACTTGCTGAGTTAGTAAATTACTGTGCTTACCAATCCAACCTAAACCCGATTTTGCTGCCCAAGCTTTATCAAGAACTGGTGCAGAATCTACAAAAGCACGACCATGAACCTCGCCAATTTCATCTTGAATGAAGTTTAAAAGGGATTTGAGTTTATCTTTTATCACGAAATGATAATCGGTTCCGTAAGCATATTTTGAGAGTTTAAAACTGTCGTTGTTTTGTTCTTCTGAAGGAAAATAATTTAACAATAAAGACACCACACTTTTCGAATCTTCAACCAACTTAGTTGGATCTAATCGTTTATCAAAATGGTTTTCCATGTAACGCATTTCTCCATGCGCATTATTTTTAAGCCATTTTTCAAGTCGAGGAGCTTCTTCCTCTAAAAATTCGGCTTTACTGATGCCACAAGACAAAAAACCGAGGCGTTTTGCTTCGGTTTTTATAAGTTCTGTATATTTTAATTTATTATTTATCATTTTTTGAGATTCTGAAACACCATCAGAACGACACTAGGTATCAAAACAAACCGCCTTGAGTAGGCCCTTTTACTCTCCCCAAATGTTTATAAGCTTGCTCAGTTACTTCACGTCCGCGTGGAGTTCTCATAATAAAACCTTGTTGAATTAAAAAAGGTTCGTAAACTTCTTCAATAGTTTCAGTGCTTTCACTTACTGCAGTTGCAATAGTTGAAATACCAACAGGACCGCCTTTAAATTTATCTATAATGGTTGAAAGTATTTTGTTATCCATTTCATCTAATCCAAAAGCATCTACATTTAGAGCCTCTAGAGCATATCTAGCTATCTTAATATCAATACTTCCGTTTCCTTTTATTTGGGCAAAATCTCTAACACGACGCAATAAAGCATTAGCTATTCTTGGAGTACCGCGGCTTCTTCCTGCTATTTCAATACTCGCTTCCATAGATATTGGCACATCTAAAATAGTTCCACTACGTTGTACAATAGTTGTTAGTAAATCTGTTTTATAATATTGAAGTCTACTTTGAATACCAAAACGAGCACGCATTGGAGCGGTTAATAATCCTGAACGCGTTGTAGCACCAATAAGAGTAAATGGATTCAGATTGATTTGAACTGAACGTGCATTTGGCCCAGACTCAATCATGATATCAATTTTATAATCTTCCATAGCTGAATACAAATACTCTTCAACAATAGGACTTAGTCTGTGAATTTCATCTATAAACAAAACATCACGTTCTTCAAGATTGGTTAGCAATCCTGCTAAATCTCCTGGTTTATCTAAAACTGGCCCTGAAGTTACTTTAATTCCAACTTCAAGCTCATTAGCCAAAATATAAGCAAGCGTCGTTTTTCCTAATCCTGGAGGTCCATGAAATAATGTATGGTCTAAAGCTTCTGTTCTTAAATTTGCAGCTTGAACAAAAATTTGAAGATTTTCTAACACCTGATCTTGACCTGTAAAATCATCAAATGTCAAGGGTCTTAACTTTCTTTCTACTTCTAATTCTTCTGGTGAAAAATTTTCGTCTGTTGGATCTAGGTTTTCGTTCATATTAATTTCCTGCGAAGGCAGGAGTCTCTTTTTTATTATTCAATAAATTATCATAATAGTGAATCCCCCCTTACTGAAACAAGTTCATCACAAGTTGCGACAGTGACAAATCAGATTAATAAGGCAAAAGGTTAGTTGATTTCAAAATAAGCAATAATACTAATGTTGATAATGAACTCAAGGCAACCAAACCTTCCCAATAATATATGCTCCATATTTTTTTATTCATTTGTATATTACCTCTAACACGCTTATAAATTGCTTTGTGCAGAAAGTAAGTTATAATTAAAAATATACATACTGTTAAAACCCAAAACTTAATCATATTTTCTTATGTTTTCTTTATCCATGTTAAAATACATAAACTTATTTATATATTTTCAAATATAAACAAAAAGCCTTTCCGAATTGGAAAGGCTTTTTAAATATTTGGTTGGTTATTATTGGTTGGTTAATTTAAAATTGTAAAC
>RCNE010001909.1_pt1 | contig 13933 bp, 14 predicted proteins | sample 2041361 | NCBI WGS metagenome assembly RCNE01 (sample SAMN09708229, study PRJNA481090) | Marine sediment metagenome, whole genome shotgun sequencing project.
TGTGTGGACGCTGTATAAAATTTGGGTCCCTGGCCACAATTGCTGCTTGTCGCCTCCGGGTCTGGGGCGCCGCATACGCAGGAGCAATTTGTATCCTACGCTTGCCGTCGCGGATCGGCAATGACTACTTTTGGCCGAAAGCCGCCGGTCGAGTGATAAACCGCCGAGAGGCTGCTTGTGACCCAATGGCCTTGCCTACGTTTCATGGACGGTTGAGTTAGGTCCTGGTGTCCGCTTGTGGCCGAAAGCCGCCCCTGGGCTGGTAAACTAACGAACCACTGCTGCTAGCCCAAAGTAGCTGTTAGCTTAACTTGGTAATCTTCTCGACTTAGTGACCTCTATCGGACCTTCGTTAGTCGAAAGCAAATAGGAGTTTTCTCATGATCCGTGTCGTCGCCTTAATCTGTATTTCTCTCGCCGCGCCCTGTTTGCTTGCAGTTGCTGATGAACCACGTGAGGTTTTTGAAATTGAAATAGACGCCAGCATTGATGAAGTTTGGTCGGCTTTTACAACCACGGACGGTATCAAATCGTGGGTGGCGCCACTTGCCGAAATTGACTTCAAAGTCGGCGGCAAATGGAGAGCCAACTACAATGCAGAAGGCAATCTTGGCGACTCGACAACTATCGAGAATACTATTTTGGCGTACGATCCTAAGCGCATGATTTCATTAAAGGCGACAACCTTTCCCGAAGGATTCGCTTTCGTAGAAGCTGCGCAGAACACATGGTCGGTTTTTTATTTTTCCTCAGTGTCAGAATTACGCACGAAGATTACCGTCGTTGGCCTAGGTTACACCGATAGTGAGCAATCACAGAAAATGCGTGCGTTCTTTAAGGAGGCGAACGAATATTCACTCAAAGAACTTGAAAAGGCGTTGATAGGAAATAACGCACAGTCAGGCCCGAAAACAGGAACATAGTACTCCCGTAAATTTATGATGTGCCTAACAACGAAGACCTGGCTTCCGCGTCTGCTTCTGGCCGAGAGCCGCCACCCGGGTTGTAAACTGGCGACAGGCTGCTACTCACCCAAAGCAGCCGGTCGAAACTCCAGAACACTTGATCCCGATTTCAGCACCACCAATCGTCTTTAGGTCTATTTTTCGTGACGTTCTGAGATAAATAGCAACTGACTTCTTACGTTCTCGAGGTGATGCGACCGCAGCAGTCGCTTAGGAGTCGAGCGCAAGCCTAACGAGTCAACTCAGATAAGAGAGAACTTTCGTGGATATTGGCACCGAAAACGTTTCCAAATACATCTCCGCAGCGCTTTTGGTGGTGTTAACTCTAGTTGCGTGTCAATCCGGTGACAATGCACAAAATGTATTGGAAAAATCGAACCTCAAGAAGGCCGTCTATTGCATGGAGCTCCTGGAAATCAAGTTGGACGTTGAAACGGCGGACCGCGAGTGTTTTGCTAAGAGCTATGTTCAACACGTACCTCATGTTCCGGATGGGAGAGATGCCGTCGTTTCCTTCTTCGCAGCGAGAGTTGTGAAGTATCCAGAAAGCTCGATAGAGATAAAACGGGCCGCTGCCGATGGGGATCTGGTCTGGATGCATCTTCATTCCAAGAGGACTCCGGACGCCCTTGGAAGTGCCATCGTCCATATTTTTCGGATGGAAGATGGCAAATTTGCTGAGCACTGGGGCGTGGGTCAGCCGGTTCCAGAAGAGTCAGTGCACGACAATACGATGTTCTAGCTGCCCGGAATCAGAGCAACGGCCCGACCGACCGCTATTGGCCGATTGCAGACGGTCGAATTCCTCCAAAGCAGATGCTCGCACGGAAATAGGGGTCGAACCGAGGTTTTGTCAACGGCTGCTTCTGGCCGTAAGCAGACGGTCGAATTCCTCCAAAGCGGACGCTCGAACGGCAGGTTTCGGCGAAAGCAGACGTTCGGCCTGGGCGCTAAGAACAGGTCGGGACGGGCCTCTCGCAAGAGGCAACTCTTAGCTATTGATCGACTTTCTGCTGGACCACAACTCTACTGTAGAATAATGCTACGCCTCTAGAAACGGATCACTGCTATGAGCCCTGCCAAGCCTGTAATAATCGTAATTATTTGCGTAGCAGCATATTTCATTATTTTTTCCAACAGCATGCCCACAGATATTGAGTATCGCGGAAACACGTTAGGGCCCAGGCAGGCGGTCGAAAATAACAGCACCAAGAACTTCGAGATAGTCAGCTACAAAGACGAGTCTAACTATCACGTATTACTCTTTCTTTTGCCCGACGACCAATCAGTTACGACGCAGGAACTACTTGACTTCTATGTCGGTAATTTCAAGGCGCAGGGGTACAAGTTCAGGAAAGACGGCACCATGCATCTTGGGCTGAAAGGTGATGAGGTTATTTATATGACTATTGCAGTCAAGATGAACGCTGCTATTGCTTATATTGAGAAGGACCCGAAGCCTCGCCCAAGGAAACCCAGCGACGCAACTGACGTATTCTCGAGTCTTGCAGACTTCTCGTTCAAGTAACGCGTTTGTCCCAACTAATAGCCGAAGTGGGCCAATACCCTCCTCTCCCAGACGCCTGCTATTGACCGTGAGCGGACCGTTACCCTGATTGATTACCGACAGCTACTTTCGCTCGATCAGGCCTTCAAACCAGCTTCCAGCACGAAACCAGTGTCGAACGGCCGCTAGGCGCTCGAAACCAGACGGTCGCCTGATATGACGCCTGATATGATGGTGACAGGTTGCGATCGACTCACAGCAGCCGTACTAAGGCATCAAGTACTGGACCCAGGTCGCCCTTGGACGATAGGACATAGTGATGAAATTCAATCTAAAGACGTTGATGATCTGCATGGCCTCGTTTTCGATGGCGCAGGCAGCTGGTATTGCCGATCAGACCGACCAATCTCAGACAAATGATGAAACCAACGCCCGGTCAGTTGAGTCCGAGCGGGGGCGCTTGGGGATGCAGCGGATTCAGACAGAGACAGAGATCAGGGCGCGCGAAGAACAGCGCCGTCTCGAAGAAGCAGAACGGGAACGGCAGCGAGCGCAGGAAGAGGCGATGAAAAGCCAGGAGGCGAGCACCCCCAATACAGAACCTGGACCAAGCGACGCAGGTAAGAGCAGGGATATGTCGCGGACGCTGGAGCAGCTTCGGTCGTTGGGCCAGCTAAAAGACGATGGCTACATCACCGATGAAGAATTTCAAAAAATCAAAGAGAAGATTCTGGACAGCCAGATCTAGCTTGATCGGCTGGGAAAGGGTTTTCCCGGTCTTACGCCGGTTCGGTTTGGCCACCCTGCATATGCACCGAGCCTGGTCTGCCTATCTGATCAAACAGACCACATAGTATGCGCTATATTTAGCCGCCGCTGATCCAGAGGGTTCATCAATAGTGTTCGGTCTTATTAGGCGCCGCCATCTACTGTAGAGATAGCTCATGACAGACGAACTCGCAGAGATACTGAATAGAGATTGCTATTGTATTGCGGTCAATAGAGAAGCGCTTCGCCTGAGCCTGAAAGCCAATCTCAGAGACTCCGGTTTGCCAGAACAACTCCTGGACTCAAACAGCCACCTGTTTGCAGATTCGCCTGTCTTCTTGGAGCGAAGACACCTTCAAGAGATGGAGGCGCTTATTCATGCAGTGGAGAACGTAACCGGAAATATTGCATTTCGCGATGAGGTACTCGCCGCCGCACCCGCCTCCTCGCGTCAGGACTTTGGTCCTCAAGGCGTCTTTTTCGGCTACGATTTTCATCTTGGCGCAGACGGCCCACAGCTAATCGAGATCAACACCAATGCTGGCGGAATATTACTGAGTTTGCACCTTGCCGCAGCCCAACAAGCCTGTTGTGAGCAAGTGACAGCGTTCTTTGGTGAAAACAGCACTCTTGCGGAAGCTGAGCATGACCTGATTGCAATGTTTCGAGAGGAATGGAGATCACAGCGCACCGACACTGCCCTGCAAACAATCGCCATCGTTGATAACAAACCGTCATCACAGTTTCTGTACCCCGAACTCCTGCTCTTTCAATCGCTTTTCAGGCGGCACGATATTGAAGCAATAATTGCTGACACCACAGACTTCACGATCGAAGACAACACGCTTTGCGTTGACGGACAGAAAATCGACCTGGTGTACAACCGTCTCACTGACTTCTACCTTGAAGCGCCTGAGTCCGCTTGTTTACTCGAGGCCTACCAGAAAGGCATTGCAGTATTCACGCCCTCTCCGCACGTCTACGCGCTTTATGCTGACAAACGCAATCTGCCGCTGCTGTCCCACTCAAATCGACTCAGGGCTTTTGGTGTTGAGGAGGAAGACATCGACGCGTTAAGTCATTCTTTGCCAGCGACCGTCGCTGTCACGAAAGATAACGCCGCCCAACTCTGGACCAATCGAAAGCGACTATTTTTCAAACCCGCAACCGGGTATGGCAGCCGCGGTGCGTACCGTGGCGCCAAGCTCACGAAGCGGGTCTGGGAAGACATCACCCACGACAGTTACGTCGCCCAAGCCCTGATCCCACCGAGCAAACGACAGCTCATCATCAATGGCGAAAAGCAGTCGCTAAAACTCGACGTTCGTTGCGTAACCTACAAAGGCGAGATTCAGCAATTGTCAGCCAGGCTGTACGAAGGCCAGACAACTAACCTCAGGACGGAGGGTGGTGGACTTGCGACTGTCTTTGCGACTCCGGATACCAGCCTCCTCAGTCAATAACGCTGAGCCGAATACCAACCACTCACCCTTGCGACGTATTGAATCTGAAGATGGCGCCGCCCAATTCAAATGCCCCACTGATTACTGTTGGCCGGGAGCAGACGGTTGAAATGGACGCATTACAGTCACTCAACCAGCCGCTCATTCGAACAACGGCCGTTCGGGACCTCGCAGCAGAACTAGTCGAGCTTCAACGTATCGGCATAGGCAAACAGGCCGGCGGCACCGCCAGTGTGCAGGAAGACGATCGTAGATCCGTTTTCAAACCGGCCCTCGCGAATGTAGTCAATCATTCCGGCCAGCGCCTTGCCACTGTACACCGGGTCGAACAGCAGTCCCTCGAGACGCGCCAGCATCAGCACCGCCTCGTTCATTGAATCCGTCGGCTCACCGTACCCGGGACCGATGTAATTGCAGTCAGCGATGATGTCGTCTCGCGATACAACACCAGGAGCACCGACGAGATCTGCGGTCTCAATCGCGAGTTCGTAAACGCGCTCCTCTTGCACGTCCTGCGGCGCGCTAACACCGATGCCAAGAATCGGCAGGTCACTGCCGCCACCTCGTATGCCCACGGCGAGACCCGCGTGGGTGCCGGCACTGCCAGTCGCGGTAACGATGTGGTCCACGCTGAGGCTTTGCTCCGAAAACTGTTGCAAGAGTTCCAGACCGCAGTTGACGTAACCAAGTGCGCCAACAGGATTCGAGGCACCACCAGGAATGATATACGGCGTGCCGCCAGCAGCGCGCACCTCACCCGCTACCTCGGCTATAGCAGCATCGAAGTCGGTGCCCTTCTCATACTCGCGCAGGTTGGCGCCGAAGATTCGATCGAGCAGCACGTTGCCGGAGTTGCGATAGAGGTCACTGGGATGGCCGACGCGATGCTCAAGCAGTACCTCGCACTTCAGGCCCAGCTTGCAGGCGGCCGCCGCCGTCTGGCGCACGTGATTCGATTGCACGGCGCCAACCGTGATGATGGTGTCGGCTTTCTGCTGCAGCGCCTCACCCATGGAGAATTCCAGTTTGCGGGTCTTGTTGCCACCCGTCGCGAGGCCGGTGCAGTCGTCCCGCTTGACGTAGATCTTCGGCCCACCCAAGTGCTCACTCAGTCGCGGCAGGTGCTCAAGCGGCGTTGGCAAATGCGCCAGCCGGATTCGAGGGAATTGAGACAACTGCATTTTCGTATCCTTATTTTTTCGGCAGGGGCTCGTCAGACAGCGCGAGCATTACAGTCTTTTCCGCGAGCACATCGGTTGACGACACAAACGGCACATCAAACATCGATGGATCGAGTACCAACGGGAATTCCGTGCAGGCAGCGATTACGGCCTGTGCTCCCCTGGCAATCAGACTCTCGACCAGCCCGCGAAGGCCATGCACCACGGTGTCCGATTTGTCGCCCGCCTTGATGCGTTTGACGAACGTCATCGTATCGGCGAGCTCGTCAGGTGACTGCAGAACAAGTTCGTGGCCCGCCAGCGCTTCCTGGTAGACCCCCGCGGCGAAACAGCCGGGTGTCGTCAACAGGCCAATCGCGCCGCCATCGTTGTCTTGAAGCGCGCGCGACACCGATTCGTCGATAATGCTGATGAACGGAATCGTGATGGCCGACTCGATATTCGTTGCCCAGGCATGCGCAGCGTTACAGGGCATCACGATGAAATCGGCGCCGCCTTGTTGCAGGCGCGCGGCAATTGACGCCAGCACCGGGCCGGGGTCTTTTCCATCGCTGCGCACAGCGTTCTGCCTGCTGGGAATACGGGGATTGTGCTCGACCAGCATGCGAATATGATCCTGATCGTCTTGTGCCGGCGTCGCCGCGATTACCTTGGCCATGAAGTCCACTGTGGCCTCCGGGCCCATGCCGCCGATTACGCCTACCAGCCTGTCTCCAGCCACTTCGACTACCGCCTATTCCGGATTTCGATGAGGCATCCTACCGCAACCGGGTAAGTACCAGTCACATTTGAGGGCGGAGGTCACTCTCGTATGCTTTGACGATGAGTACCACAGGGCATTGCTGTCATAGCACCGCCCCGAGCGACCAGATTCCGCCCATCAAGCGCCGGCTGGCAATCATGGGCAGCATCTTCCTGGGCATATTCGCTGTTTCTTTTCTGGCACCGTTCGAAGCCTTGAACCACAGCTTGCTGAGCTACCTCGGCATCGTCTGGTGGGCCGTATTCATCGGCGCATACGTGCCGGCCCACTGGTTCATGCAATACCTGGGACCCGACTTCACGGGCATGCTGGTGACACTGCTGTTCGCGACCGTGCTCGAAGTGTGCCTCGCCCATTGCGTGCGAAATCTTCAACAAGACCGCGGCGCTCGGCAATTCGTTTATCTTCCTGATGGCTGGCCTTGCAACCGACTACACCAAGATCGGCCTGCTCTGGACCAACATTGGTCGACGCACCGCGATCTGGTTGCCGCTCGTCACGGTGCCGCAGATTCTGATATTTGCGATGCTGCTCAATAAGTTCGCCAGCCAGGGCAGCAGTCATTTATTGCTAGCCTGCCCTTCCAATTGACCGGCACTCTGTTATAGTCCGCGGCGTCTTGGCGCACTTCGGTCTGCGCCATCTACTCCAAACCCAGCAATCCTGCGGGTTTCGGAGCTACCCAAGATTTACCAGCCTGGACCGAACCCTGCGCGACAGCAATGCCGCGGACGGTCAGGCGCCCTGGAGCACAAATCCAAATGTTATTCAAAGAACTCGGCCTTTCGGCCGAACTGCTGCGTGCGGTCGATACAAAAGGCTATAGCGAAGCCACACCGATCCAGCAGCAAGCAATACCCCATATTCTCGAAGGCCACGACATCCTGGCCGGAGCCCAAACCGGCACCGGCAAGACCGCGGGCTTCACTCTGCCGCTGTTGCAGCGGCTGCAAAACAACGACATCAATCGTGGCAAGGTCAGAGCACTGGTTCTGACACCGACACGAGAACTGGCAGCTCAGGTAGCCCAGAGCGTTGAAGACTACGGCCGCTACCTGCCTTTCAAGACCGCCGTGATTTTCGGCGGAGTGAGCATCAACACGCAGATCAGCAAACTGCGTAAGGGTGTCGAGATCGTCGTCGCCACGCCAGGTCGACTGCTGGATCATATGCAGCGAGGAACCATCAACCTGTCTGCGGTTGAAGTACTCGTACTCGACGAAGCAGATCGCATGCTGGACATGGGATTCATACGTGACATCCGCAAGGTGCTGCAGGTGCTTCCCAAAGAGCGCCAGAACCTGCTATTTTCGGCGACGTTTTCGAAAGAAATCAAGCAACTCGCAGCGAATACACTGAATTCGCCAGCCGAGATCCAGGTAGCACAGCAGAACACCACCGCCGACAGAGTGAGCCAGGTTGTCTATCCTGTAGACAAAGCACGCAAGCGCGAGCTTTTGTCGCACCGCATTGGCGCCGAAAACTGGCAACAGGTTCTCGTATTCATGAGAACGAAACACGGTTCGAATCGCCTGGCTGCCCAGCTGGAGGCGGACGGAATCACGGCAACCGCAATTCACGGTAACAAGTCGCAGACGGCTCGCACCCGTGCGCTAGCCGACTTCAAACGTGGCGCCGTTCGCGTTTTGGTTGCGACGGATCTCGCCGCGCGCGGCCTCGATATCGATCGCCTGCCACATGTCGTGAATTTCGAGCTGCCGAACGTTCCGGAAGACTACGTGCATCGCATCGGCCGTACGGCCCGCGCAGGTAACGAAGGCAGTGCTGTTTCGCTGGTCTGCGTTGATGAACTAAAACTGCTGCGCGACATCGAGAATTTGCTCGGCACGAAAATCGAAAAAGAATTCGTGCCTGGCTACGAAGTGGATCCCCGCATCAAGGCTGAACCGATTCAGAACGGGCGTTCACAGCGGTCATCTGGTTCCCGGAATGGTGGTGGAAACCAGCGCCGCGGCAACACGCCGAAGGGCCACACTGCCAAGCGCAGCGGTCCTCCGAAACGCGGACGTAAGCGAGCTTAAGAGCGCCCTGTTTCGGGCGGCCGCTTTCGGCCAGAAGCGGAGGCCAACCACAGAGCGCGGCATCTATTTTCCTTTTTCGTGTTCTGTCCTTTGAAGGCGGAAAAGCTGTGCATAGAAATCCGCTTGTTCCTCCCAGTGCAAAGATGACCACGATTGGTAGATCTTTATTCGTCGACTGGATTTATCGTGCCACAACCAGATGCAATACAGCATCTGATTGCCCCTCTTGCCAATTCGCTTTCGTATCTGGTAGCTGCTTAACAACTCCGACCACTCACGCTTTCCCAGCATCTTCTTATAGGCACATGAAACAGTGACCTGATTGATCACCAGCTCACCCTTGATGAAGAACTGGTTGAAACCCCACACGAGAAACAAGGCACCGATTGGACCAAGGATTATGTGCTGAGTGCCGAGAATCGAACCTGGAAACGTCCCGGCCAATACCGATTCGACTGTAAGAAAAATTGATTCGGCACCGAATATGACACCGAAAACAATCAGCACCCACGCGACAAAGGTGCTGCCGGTGATTTCGTATCTTGCGGGAAGGCGCTCGATATTCTGATATTCGTGGTTCAGAAGATGCAAGAAGTAATGACGCATAGACACACATACTAACCCGGGTCTTTCGCGGGATGCGCTCTGTCACGAACGGTGAGCGGAAAATAAGGTGATTTTCCAGATGGCCGCTTTGCGTCAGTAGCAGACGGCTACAAGACTATTACCTGGCAGGCTGCGCTCAGTCCTTCGACGCCACGGCAGCCGTGAATACCACGTCCGTGGAACTGTTTAAAGCTGTTTCCGCCGAGTCCTGTAGAACACTGATGACAAAGCCGACGGCAACGACCTGCATCGCGATGTCGTTGGAGATGCCGAACAGGCCACAGCTCAACGGAATCAACAGCAGCGAACCGCCGGCAACTCCGGAGGCACCGCAAGCCGAGAGTGCGGCTACAACACTGAGCAGCAGGGCCGTCAGCAAGTCCACCTGGATCCCCAGCGTGTGCGCAGCAGCAAGTGTCAGCACCGTGATCGTTATGGCCGCACCGCCCATGTTGATCGTAGCGCCAAGCGGAATCGATACCGCGTACGTGTCTTTTTCGAGATCGAGGCGCTCACACAGTGCGAGATTTACCGGGATGTTCGCCGCCGAGCTGCGTGTGAAGAAAGCCGTGACGCCACTCTCCCGGAGCGCCGTCAGCACGATCGGGTAAGGGTTCTTTCGTGTCTTGATCCACACGATCAGCGGATTAACAAGTAACGCCATGATCAGCATGCTGCCGAGCAGCACTGAGAGAATGCGCGCATAACCGCCCAGCACTGACAGGCCCGACGCCGCCAGGTTGCCGGCCACCAGGCCGAAGATGCCGATCGGCGCGAGGCGGATAACGAGGCGAACGATGTGCGTCACCGCATCGGCCGTATCAGCCAACAATCGGCGTGTCGAGTCCGCGGCGTGGTGGAGGAATACGCCAAGCAGCACGCCCCAGACGAGGATACCGATGAAGTTACCTGTGAGAATGGCGTTCACGGGATTATCGACCAGCTTCTGCAGCAGCCCGCCCAACACCTCCGCGATGCCCTGCGGGGCGCTGGCATCGAGGTCTGCGATTTGCAGCGCCAGCGTCGTCGGAAACAGCGTACTCATGGTGACAGCGAGCAGTGCGGCCGCAACGGTACCCAACAGATACATGACCAGAATTGGCCGCATTTGTGAGGTGTGGCTCGCCCTGCGATTGGCGATCGCCGAAGCTACCAGGACCAGCACCAGCACTGGCGCAACCGCCTTCAATGCCTGCACAAAGAGGTTACCGAGCAGCATCGCCGCACCGGCCGCCTTGGGCGATATCAACGACAGAGCGATGCCGGCGACAATGCCTATTCCAATTTGCAGCACGAGGCTGCCGCGCGTTATGCGTTCAACTAGTGTGGATGCCATCAGCTCACTTCTTGGTCTTGTTGTGCCACTAGGGTACCAGAGACCTGACTCGCGTTAGCAGGACCTAGCGTCTTACTGTTACCGACTTCACCTGCGCGAAGACCTTGTCGCCTCTCTTGAGATCCAGCCGGTCAACCGATCGGCGCGTAATCATTGCCAGCAGGTGGTCATCCCCGGTGGCAAGGCGCACCAGTGCTGACGATGGTCCGACGTTCTTTATGTCGTCGATACGTGACTCGATCACGTTGAGGATGGTAGTGCCATCAGGCCGGCCGAGGCAAAGGCTGACGTCTTGCGCCGCTATGCGCAGCCGCACGCTTCGGTCCCTCGTCTCGTAGCGACCGGGAACCGTAAGTACACCGCCTGAGAATGCCAGCTCCGTGAGATTGAAGGCCTTGTCATAGCGCTGTGGCCGCGCGTCGATGACGCAACCGGCATTGACACCGGACAGGAGCGGCAGATCGAGTCGCGACAGCACCGTATGCAGCTCACCGCTTGCAACGATCTTGCCTTTGTCGATCAACAGCAGGTGATCGCACAGCCGACTAACTTCGTCGATGCTGTGACTGACATAGATCATCGGTATCGATAGCTCATCATGCAGGCGATCGAGGTAAGGCAGTAGCTCCTCCTTGCGGCGCCGATCGAGCGACGCAAGGGGCTCGTCCATGAGGACAAGACGCGGCGACCGAAGCAGAACCGAAGCAATTGCAACGCGCTGCGATTCGCCACCCGACAGGCTATGTGGTTTGCGATCGAGCAGGTCTTTGAGCCCCAGCAAGTCGATAACTTGTGCTTGATCTGTCTGCGGTGATTTTGAGCGGCGGCGCCCATATTCGATGTTGCCGCGGACATCCAGGTGCGGAAACAACTGTGGCTTTTGAAAGACGTAACCGATCCCGCGACGATGTACCGGCCGCGCGTCATGTGTGCTTCCCCTCTCAAGACCGGCAATGCAACGCAACAGCGTCGTCTTCCCGGCACCGGACTCGCCGAACAGGCCGGTTATGCCGGTCGCCGGAATTCGTACGTCGACATTTAGTTCAAAGTCCGTGCGTCGCAAAGCGTGTCGTAACGCGATGGTGGCCTCGGGTTCCGTCACGGCAGTCTGCTCTGTCATCGCAGGCTCCAGCGCCGATTAATAATAAACATGGTCAGAAGCACAGCAAATGCAAAGCCCAGCAACAGCAGCGACATCTGGTGCGCGTCGCTGTAGTTGAGCGTCTCGACGCTGTCGTATATGGCAATTGATATCACGCGCGTCTCGCCGGGAATATTGCCACCAACCATCAGCACCACGCCGAACTCACCGAGCGTGTGGGCAAAACTCAGGACGGCAGCACCAACAAAGCCGCGAAGCGACATTGGTAAGGCTACTGAAAAGAACGCGTCGATTTTCGAGGCGCCCTGTGTCCGGGCGAACTCGAGTGTCTGGCGCGGCAGGGATTCGAACGCGCTCTGCAACGGTTGCACTGCGAACGGCAGGCTGTAGACACAGGATGCAATGACGAGACCGGTAAAGGAAAAGGTCAGCGCGCTGCCAGTCACCTGTACCCACCAACTGCCAATGGCCCCGTTTGGTCCCAGCACAATCAGCAAATAGAAACCCAGCACCGTCGGCGGCAAGACGATAGGCATCGCGACGATTGCCTGCGCGACAGCTTTGATACGCGACTCGGTTTGCGACAGCCACCACGCTATTGGCGTACCCAGGAACAACAGCAAAACCGTCGTAACCAGCGCCAGCTGAGCAGACAGGAGCAGCGGTGCAAGGATCGAAGATTCGGCCAGTGGATTCATCGGTCCAAGACCCGGTAGCCATGCTGTCTTATGATCTCCGCAGCCGTCGGAGTCTTGAGAAACTCGAGGAAACGCCGGGCTTCCTGATTGTCCCTGGCCCGCTCCAGCAGCACGAGTTGCTGCCGTATCGGCGCATGACTTGTTTCGGGGACAGGCCAGCTGCAAGTGGCGGCTGGCAATCCGACTATCGTCGTTTGCGCCTTCGCTATGAAGCCGAGGTTCGCGTTGCCACTCGCAACAAACTGCAACGTCTGCGAAATATTCTCTCCGTAGACAGCATTTGGCGACGCCGACTCCCACAGATTCTCGGCGACGAGGAACTGGCGTGCCGCTGCACCGTAGGGCGCAGTCTCCGGATTGGCGAGTGCAAGATGATCGTAATTGCCTTGCCGGAGTACGACATGGCAGTCCCTCCCAAGCAGGCGTTCATCGCGCGACCACAACACCAGCCCTCCCATTGCGTAGGTCGCGCGGCTGCCGCGGACACTGTGGCCGCCTTGCTGCAGCAACAACGGGCGCTGTTCGTCCGCCGCCAGGAAAATATCGTAGGGTGCGCCGTGCAAAATCTGCGCATAGAGCTTGCCAGTGGAGCCGGGACTGAGACGAATCTCAACGCCCGACTCTTCTGTAAACGCTGTGGCGAGGTTGGCGGCTGTGCCTGCAAAGTTGCTCGCGACCGCAACAGTCACGACATCGTTTGCGAATAGTAATCCCGGGAACAGCCCGAGAACCATGAACAGGGAATGTAGCCGCCCCGGGCGAAACCGCATACGTCAGCTTACAAGCTGCGCTTTCTTTAGCCGGCGATAGTGATGCAATAGCGGTTCTGTGTAACCGTTGGGCTGGTCACAGCCTTCGAACACCAGTGCACAGGCGGCTTGGAAAGCGATGCTTGACTCGAAATCGTCACTCATACGTTCGTATGATGCATCACCCTCGTTCTGCCTGTCGACGATTTTAGCCATGCGCCTGAATGTCTCCAGCACCTGCTGCTCATTCGTCACGTCGTGCAGCAACCAGTTGGCTATATGCTGGCTCGATATGCGCAGCGTCGCCCTGTCTTCCATCAGCCCGACGTCACTGATATCGGGCACCTTGGAACAACCCACACCCTGATCGATCCAGCGCACAACGTAACCCAGTATCCCCTGCGCGTTGTTGTCGAGTTCGGCCTGGATTTCATTCGCCGACAAGTGACTCAAATCACCGAGCGGCGGCGTCAAAATGTCATCGAGGCTGGCCAGTTTTCGTTTCGCCAGCACTTGTTGCCGTTCCCGCACGTTGACAGCGTGATAATGCATCGCGTGCAGGGTCGCAGCCGTCGGCGACGGCACCCACGCGCAATTCGCACCCGCCTCCGGGTGTGCCTGTTTCGTGTCCATCATCTGTCGCATTTCGTCCGGCTTCGGCCACATACCTTTGCCGATCTGCGCTTTGCCGGGCAGACCGCAGCGAATGCCGATATCTACATTCCAGTCTTCGTAAGCGTTGATCCAGGGCTC
>RCNE010001225.1_pt1 | contig 13926 bp, 13 predicted proteins | sample 2041361 | NCBI WGS metagenome assembly RCNE01 (sample SAMN09708229, study PRJNA481090) | Marine sediment metagenome, whole genome shotgun sequencing project.
AAATTCAATTTTAAGGGCTGGGAATTTCAAGCCGATATTCCAAAAATATATAGTAAATTTTATGCTTTAGTTCCTGGAAACTATATATATAATAGACTATTAATAGGTACTCAAGAATTAGTAGAAAATAGTTCAAACATAAAGAAACGTTGTTTTTCTATTGCTGGTATTGTTGGTGAAGCAGATTGTGAAGAGCTAACATATGCCATGCAAGATGTCCCTGCATTTATTGAAGAAGACTTTATGACGGCAAAAAACAACTATCTCTCAGCAATTAAATTCGAGTTATCTCAATTTAATGGTTTTGATGGTTTAAAAACCAAATACACAAAAAGGTGGAAAGATGTAGACAAAGAATTTAGGACTGAAAAAAGTATTGGTAAGCAACTCAAAAAAATAGATGTCATAAAAAAATTACTCCCTGCAACATTGCTAAAAGAAGAAAATAGCATAGAAAAGGCAAAAAAAATATATTACTTCATTCAAAATCATATTACATGGAATGAAAAATATCGAATGTTTAGTGAAGTAAACGTAAAAGAAGCTTACACTAAAAAAATTGGAAATGCAACAGAAATAAATATCGCATTGATAAATGCATTGGTTGCTGCCGGATTTGATACTGAAATTATGCTTATTTCTACTAGGAATAATGGTTTACCTACCAAACTACATCCTGTGATGACTGATTTCAATTATGCGATTGTTAAATTAAATATTGGAGAAACTAGTTATTTACTAGATGCAACTAATAAACTATTACCTTTTGACACCTTACCTTATAGAGCTTTAAATAGTTATGGAAGAGTTATGAATTTTAAGAAAGGTAGTTATTGGTACGAAATTCATCCTAAAAAAAATAATATTACACTAACATCATTAAACTTAACTTTAAATGAAGATGGTAATTTTAAGGGAGAAATGCGTCAAACATACAATGGTTATAGAGCTATTAGCAAAAGAATAAAAATCAAAACTAAAGATGAAGATGATTATTTGTCAGAAATTGAAGATGCATACAATGGAGATGCTAGTCTTGTGATTGATTCTTATAAGAATACAAATTTAGATAGTATTGAAAAACCCCTTATAGAATCTTTTGACATTACCATTGAGAGCGAATTAAATGGTAAGCATCTGTTAATCAATCCATTTATTATAGATAAAATTTCTGTAAATCCATTTAAATTACAAGAACGTACGTATCCTATAAATTTTGGTTATCCAAGAACCTATCAATACATATTAAAATTAAAAATTCCTCAAGAATATAAAATCAAAGAATTGCCAAAAAAAATAATATTTAGCTTACCTAACAATGGTGGTAGATATCTCTTTAGTACACAACAAAAAAATAATGAGATTTCATTAGTTTCAAGAATGTCCATTAAAAAATCATTTTTTTTACCCGATGCATATCCGTACTTAAAAGAATTTTACAACCAAATCATCAAAACTCAAAAGAGTTTAATAACTTTAGAAAAAATTAACTAACCGAATTGTCAACCAAGAATAAAAAAAATAACTGGAAATTTAGACTTCATGAAATTATTTATGAAGCAGACACCACTGCAGGAAAACTGTTTGATGTTATTTTATTTATTTTTATCCTAGCCAGTGTACTATTGGTTGCGCTTGAAAGCGTTTCTAGTCTAGACGCCAAATACCATAAATTTTTCAATATTGCTGAATGGGTCATCACTATTCTATTTACCTTAGAATATTTTGGTAGAATAATCGCCATAAAAAAACCAACAAAATATATTTTTAGTTTCTACGGTATCATTGATTTGCTATCTACTATACCAAAATATTTGTCATTACTATTTGTCGGTACCCATGCCTTGGTAGCACTAAGAGCATTGCGTTTACTGCGTATTTTTAGAATTCTAAAATTAGCAAGATATGTTGGGGCTTCCAACAGACTTATGGTGGCTTTAAGAGCAAGTAAAGCCAAAATAGCAGTATTTTTATTCTTTATAGTCATATTAGCTGTCATACTTGGTACGATTATGTATTTAGTAGAATCTGAACAAGGTAGCGGCTTTACAAGTATACCAAGAAGCATCTACTGGGCCATTGTTACCCTTACAACTGTTGGTTACGGTGATATTGCTCCGGCAACGCCTTTGGGACAACTAATTGCTTCTGTAATTATGATTATGGGTTATGGTATCATAGCAATTCCAACAGGGATTGTAACCGCCGAACTTACCGCAAATACACCAAAAATACACACCAATACACAACATTGTCCGAATTGTGCTGCGGAAACGCATAATGATAATGCAGAATTCTGCTATAATTGTGGGCAACCATTAAACGATGACTAACTATTTAATCTCTATTGTTGGTTCTACTGCAATTGGCAAAACTTCGTTGAGCATTGAGATTGCAAAACACTTTAATGCTGAAATCATTTCTTCAGATTCTCGTCAGTTTTATAAAGAAATGACCATTGGTACTGCCGTACCAAGTGATGAAGAATTAGCCCAAGCAAAACATCATTTTATTCAAAATCGTTCTATTTTCGATGAATACAATGTCGGTCAGTTTGAAAAAGATGCTATTGATACACTACATACATTATTTAAAAAAAATCAAGTAGTTGTAATGGTTGGCGGTAGTGGTCTTTATGTTGATGCTGTGTTAAGAGGCTTAGATAAATTTCCTAAAGTCGATACAGACATCCGTAAAGCATTAAAAAATCAATTAGAAAAAGAAGGTGTTGTTGTATTGCAAGAACAATTAAAAAAGTTAGATATTGAGACGTACAAAAAAATCGATATCGATAACCATCAACGGATTATACGTGCTTTAGAAATATGTATTGGTACAGGTAAAAAATTCTCTTCGTTTTTAACAGATAAAGCTTCACAACGCAATTTTATTCCAATTAAAATTGGGTTAACGGCAACTAGAGAAATTATTTACAACAGAATCAACCAACGCGTTGATATTATGATAGAAAACGGCTTATTAGAAGAAGCTGAAAGCTTATTTCAACACAAAAATTTAAACGCCTTACAAACTGTAGGTTACAAAGAACTGTTCCACTATTTTGAAGGTAATAGCGAATTAGATTTTGCCATCTCTGAAATCAAGAAAAATACGCGTCGCTTTGCGAAGCGGCAAGGCACTTGGTTTCGAAAAGATACAGAGATAGAATGGTTTGATTTTGAAGAAGACAAAAATAAAATAATTAAGTATCTTGAAACTATTATAAATTCACAAAAATAGAAGAATGAAAAACGAATATGTAGATATAGAAACCTTAAAATTCTTATTATATGATGTGCATAAAGTACATGATTTACTTACCAAAGATCGGTTTAGCGAATATGATAAAACATCATTAGATTTATTTTTAGACTCTGTTAAAACATTTTCTGATAATTCATTATTTCCATTTATTAAAGAAATGGATGAAAAACCAGCTTATTTTAAAGATGGTAAAATCATCGTACATCCTCAATTTGAAAGTATTTTAAAAGATGCCGGAGAATTGGGTTTGGTTAGTAGTATGTTTAATTTTGAAGATGGGGGTTTACAAATTCCGTCAAGTATTTTTCATGCAGCGTATTTCATTATGGAAGCCGCAAACAATCATGTTACAGGTTATTTTGGTCTAACAGCAGGCTCAGCTAATTTAATTGTTTCTTTTGGTAGTCAATATTTAAAAGATATGTATGTACCAAAAATGTTAGATTTAACTTGGGGTGGTACTATGTGTTTAACCGAACCGCAAGCTGGTAGTTCATTATCTGATGTCGTTACTTCGGCTACACCAACAAACGAAAATTACTACTTAATAAAAGGACAAAAAATATTTATATCAGCTGGTGATCATCAGTTTGCTGATAATTTTGTGCATTTAGTACTCGCTCGTATAGACGGAGCCCCTGCCGGTACGAAAGGAGTTTCATTATTTGTAGTACCAAAAAATAGGCCTACACAAAATGACGGATTAGAACCAAATGACGTTGCTGTTGCTGGAGAGTTTGAAAAAATGGGACAACGTGGTTATTGTACTACACATATGGTTTTTGGAGACAATGGCGATTCAAGAGGTTGGTTAGTTGGCGAAGCCAATAAAGGTTTAATGTACATGTTTCAAATGATGAATGAAGCACGTGTTGCAACAGGTCGTATGGGTGCTGGTATTGCAGCGGCAGCATATTATTCATCTATTAAATATGCCAATGAACGACCTCAGGGAAGAAAATTGACTAGTACCGGTAAGAAAAATGTTAATGAAGAACAAACGCTTATTATCAATCATCCTGATGTTAAGCGTATGTTACTAACACAAAAAGCGATCGTTGAAGGTTCTATGAGTTTAATTGCTGAAACAGCAAATTATTTAGACAAAGAGCTCACAAGCACATCCGCAGCCGAAAAAGAGAAATACAACCTATTACTAGAACTACTTACTCCTATTGCCAAGACATATCCTGCGGAAAAAGGCATCGAAGCAACCAGCAATGCTATACAAATTTTAGGTGGCTATGGCTTTTGTTTCGATTTTATGCCCCAGCAATATTATAGAGATATTCGTATCATTTCTATTTATGAAGGTACTACTGGTATTCAGTCATTAGATCTATTGAGTAGAAAAATTACCATGAAAAATGGTAAAGCCTTACAATTATTAGCAGCTGAAATTCAAGAAACTATCAATGTTGCTAATACCTATGAAGAATTACAACCATATGCATCTACATTGCTAGAAAATCTCGGACTCACACAAAAAGTTATTGCTTTTTTAATGCCACATGCCATGAAAGGTAATTATGAACGCTTTTTAGCAGATGCAACCATTTTTATGGATTTCTTTAGTACGATTGTCATCGGATGGCAATGGTTAAAAACAGCCAACGCTGCTAAAGAACTCCTTACCAATGGAAGCGGCAATCAATCAACTAATTTTTATGATAGTAAAATACATACCATGAAATTTTACTACACATACGAAATGACCAAAACAAAAAGTTTGGCGAAAATTATTATGAATGACGAGCAATTAACGATTACAGCAACTAAAGATTTATTTTAATGAAAGCTGTTTTATGCAAGTCGTTTGGGCCAATTGAAAACTTAATTATAGAAGAAATTCCTTCTTTAAAAGCTGAAAAAGATGAAGTTGTGATTTCGGTTAAAGCTTGCGGATTGAATTTTCCTGATACGCTGATTATTCAAGGAAAATACCAGTTCAAACCAGCGTTGCCATTTTCACCAGGTGGAGAAATATCGGGAGTTGTTAAAGAGATTGGTACGGAAGTAACACATTTAAAAATTGGAGATCGTGTCATGTATGGTGCTGTATTTGGTGGTTTTGCCGAAGAGGTAAAAGCAACAGCAACAAACGTATTTAAAATGCCCCCAGTATTAGATTTCATAACCGGTGCTTCTTCAATGTTGACCTACGGAACTTCATATCATGCCTTAGTAAATAGAGCTAACATTAAAAAAGGAGAAACTTTATTGGTCTTAGGTGCTGCAGGCGGAGTTGGTACCGCCGCCATTCAAATAGCCAAAGTATTAGGAATCACTATTATTGCAGCAGCTTCTACAGATGAAAAATTACAATTCTGTAAAGAAAATGGTGCAGATTATTTAATTAATTATACTACTGAAGATCTTAAAGCTAGAGTAAAGGAATTAACAAATGGTAAAGGTGTTGATGTTATCTATGACCCTGTAGGAGATAAATATGCCGAGCCTGCTTTACGTTCTATTGCTTGGAAAGGCAGGTATTTAGTCGTTGGATTTGCAGCAGGTGAAATTCCTAAAATTCCATTGAACTTAGCGTTGTTAAAAGGCTGCGAAATTGTTGGTGTTTTTTGGGGAGCTTTTGTACAGCATGAACCGCAACAAAATACTCAAAATTTAACGACCATTATTAAATGGTTTGCTCAAGGAAAACTGAAAGCTCGAATTCATGGTCAATATCCATTGAAAAACGTTAAAGATGCCATGTATGCTATGGTCAATAAAGAAGTTAAAGGGAAAATTGTTTTAATTCCTAGTTAAAGCTATGAGCATAGAGCACTGGAAATCATTAGGAACATTTCATACCGTTTTAGGCAACCAAGTATTTGTTATTGACAACGGTTCTTCTAAAGACACCTTAGTGATATTACATGGCTATCCTACTTCCTCTTTTGATTATTGGATGGTGCTCGATCAATTAAGCGAAAACTATAGAGTTATCATTCACGATCATTTAGGCTTTGGTTTCTCAGATAAGCCCCTAGATTATTCATATTCATTAATTGAGCAAGCTGAATTAGCATTGAGCTTATGGAAATCTTTACATATAGCTGAAGTAACTATACTTGCTCATGACTATGGTACAAGTGTCGCAACCGAAATTTTAGCACGATCACAAAATAGTTCAATTCCAGTAGAAATTAAGAAACTTATTCTTTGCAATGGAAGCATACATATTGAATTATCTAAATTGCGTTTTATACAAAAGTTACTTAAAAATAAAACTGTTGGGCCACTAGTTGCCAAATTGGCTAGTGAGCAAACTTTTGTACGAAATATGACCAATATTTGGTATGATAAAACAAAAGTGGTTATTGAAGAATTTAAAGAAATGTGGCAATTATTACTACTGGGCAACGGTAGAAAAGTATTACCTAAAATCACACAGTATATACCAGAACGTTATACATATTGGCATCGATGGATTGGAGCTTTAAAACAAACTAACTTACCGGTACATATTATTTGGGCCACAGAAGATCCTGTTGCCGTAAAAGCAATAGCATTAAAATTACACGAAGAAATACAAAATAGTGAATTACACCTTTTAGAAAAAACAGGGCACTACCCTATGCTAGAAAGACCCCAAGAATGGTTAGAGTTAATTGATACAGCGTTAAAAAACTGATCTTTTTTACAATTACGGGTATCGGTTTAGGGTATAGAAAGATGTATTTTAGTGACGTTACTTAGCTTTCTTAAGCCTCTTTTCTGCTTTTTTTTCTTTTGCAGTCTTAGCAGGTTCTTTTTTAACGTTCTTTTTTGAATCTTTACCTTTTGACATAATATTTTCTTTTAAATTTTAATCGGTTTAAATATAAGTATAAATTTTATGAGGTACATAAACTAAAATATTTTCTTGTTGTATTTTTCTGGATGGCTGCCTTCGATAGTAGCGTAAAAATCTTGAATATATTGCATGTCTGTTTCAAATTCTCCTTTAAGATTATAAACATCTCCTACTCCAGCTAATTTTTTACCATAATCTAAAAAACCAAAACCAACTGGTACATTAGCATTCTTAGCAATATGATAAAAACCCGTTTTCCATTTTTCGACACGTTCTCGTGTCCCTTCTGCTGGTACCATTAAAACCAATTTCTCTCTTGTTTTAAATAATTCAACAGAATAATCAACTAAATTATTATGTTTATTTCGATCTACTCCTATTGCTCCTAACCATTTAAAGAAAAAACCAAAATAACTTTTTGTGTACGTGTTTTTAATTAAAAATTTTGCGTTAATATCTTCTAACCAATAAACACCTAGTGCAAAAACCAAATCCCAGTTAGAAGTATGTGGTGCAGCTAACATCACACATTTATGTACTTTATATTCCTGTTTATAAGTGGCTTTCCAACCAAAAATAAAAAAGACGAATTTTGCTATGAATTTTTTCATTTAATATGAGTTGTAAATTTTCTCTAATGTTTTTTGCATGCCTCTTTTAATTTCTGAAGTTGGTAATTTATAATGGTTATTCATGTAACTAAAAATAATAAATGTATTTTTTTTGGTAATTAAATAACCACTTAAGCTATAATTGTTAGATAGAGTTCCCGATTTAGCATATACATAAGGTTTCTCATTGTCATACCAATTTTTTAAAGTACCTGACTCTCCTCCAACAGGAAAATACCACAATAATTTTTCAAGTGGAATTTCCTGATACATTTTGTTTAACAAAAAAACCATATCATTTGGTGAAAATAAATTATATCGAGACAAACCCGAACCATCAACCCAACGTGGTTTTTGAGGTAAATCTTGGAGGTAATTATTTAGTGCATATTTAATTGCAGCGCTCACATTATAAGAATCAACAACTTCCTTACCAACTTGAAGCATCAATTGCTCTGCAATAAAATTATCACTTTCAACTAGTAGTTGTCTATAAAGGCTATCATAAGAAGCACCATACAGAAATTTAAAATCAGGATGGTTTTGATTTGGAATAAGTTTAATTTTTTTACCAATTGCATTACTTAATAGTGCAGCAGTAAGCACATTGGAAGTTTTAAACGGAACCTTAAATGTATCGACACTTGTTCTGTTGATATAAAATTCATTTTTAGAAATTCTTCTGGCGAATGAAATTGAATCTAAAACTGTTATACTCTTCTTAAAATAATTAGGTTTACTGACTATACTATCCTGTTTAACAGCATATTTTAGAATATTACCATACATGGGAAACAAACTTTTCTCTGGCATGTAATAATCTTGATAGTCATCCCAAGACCAACCACTTCCAAAAGCCGTTTCGTCAATCGTAGCATTTATTAAATAAATACTATCCAATTGATTTTTTAAAAATTCTACAACCTTGATACTATCACTACCAAAATAAAATAAAGAAGGATCAGCTGTACCCTTAATGATTAAAGAATCATTATTTTTGTAGTAAGCCAAACTTTTAATAGAATCTTTCAACGTTTTATAGGCCGTATAAAAAGTAAATAATTTTGTGTTAGATGCAGGTGTGAAATATTTTGCCCCATTATGATTTATTAGCTCCTTTTTTGTCGCAGGATTATACAATACAAATCCTTTAAAAAAAGAAGATTCTTGATCGTTCTTTCTAAATTCCTTTTTGATTTGATGTGTAGTACTGCACGAACTTAATAAAGCAAGTACTAAAATACCAAAAACTAACTCTTTAATTTTCAAAAAATTCATCCTTAAAACCAATTAAATATAATTTTTCCTGTGCTCTGGTAACAGCTGTGTACAACCATCTAAGATATGAAATATCTTGTCCTTCGGGTAAATAAGGTTGTTCTATAAATACTGTTTTCCATTGGCCTCCCTGAGATTTATGACAAGTCATTGCGTATGAGAATTTTACCTGTAAAGCATTAAAATATTTATTATTCTTTACAGATAATAAGCGTTTATATGACGATTTTTCATGCTCAAAATCTTTTTTCACCTCTTCATACAATCGATTTGAATCTTCGTATGACAGAGAAGGTGTTATAGCGGTGAGCGTATCTAATATCAACACCGTTTCAAAAGGTATTTCATTTGGGTAATCAATCATTCTCACTTGCACTTCGGCAAAACGAAAGCCATACAATTCTTTGTAATTAAAAATTTGCATAATTTCACAAATGTCTCCATTTGCAATAAAACCTGCTGAAGATGAATCTTTGAGCCAATAATAATTATTCTTTACTACCATGACATAGTCACCTGTGGCAATTTCATTTTCTTGTCCACGTATCTTACTCCGAATTTGTTCATTGTATTGATTTGCACGTTTATTAGAACGCACGATAAAGGCTGTATCTTCTACTCCAATATTATCATAAGCCATATTGATTGCATCTTCTATATCATAGCCATCCGTTAAGCGAATAATATCTGGAAAATTCAAATTAAACTTAAATTGATCGTATCCACCTTCATCTAATATCATTCGAAGTGAAGTAGCATTATTTAAAATTCCTGAATTTTCATGCTGACGCATTACCTCATCTAGTTCTAATTCTTCAACATCTTTATTATAATTTAATGTTAATTTATCGGCATCAAGTGCAGGACTTAAATCAAGTTTTACAGGTGGTAATTGTGCGGTATCTCCAATAAAGATGGCTTTACAATTTTTACCTGCATACACGTAGAACAATAAATCGTCTAACAAGGAACCATTCTCAAACAAACGCGCATCAGCGGCTCTGTCGGGTATCATTGAAGCTTCATCAACAATAAAAATGGTATTGGTATGTTTATTTGTTTGTAATGTAAAAGTAACACCTCCATTTTTTGCTTTACGCGGATGATATATTTTTTTATGAATTGTAAATGCTTGCCTCTTTGAGTAATTTCCAATAACTTTTGCCGCTCGACCTGTTGGTGCTAATAATACAGATTTCATACCTACTTTCCATAAACAATTTACTACTGTACTTATAGTGGTGGTTTTACCCGTACCTGCGTATCCTTTTAATAAAAATAGCTGCTGTTTTTGTTCTTTAAAAATAAAATTAGACAACTGGTTTAGTAATCTATCTTGTGTATTGGTAGGTGTAAACGGAAACTGTTCTAAAAGTGTCTCATAAAAAGATGCCGCGTCTTTAATCATGTATTTTTTAAGATAAAAACCAAAGGTACAAATTGATTTATGCATAAAAGTTTTAAGCATTAAAAAAATTTTGTAGATTTGCCTATAACCACAAAATAAATTATATATAATGCTAACAATTTTAATTATCATCGTTGCAATAGCTATTACAGGAGCTTTAGCTTATTTAATTACTAACAAAATACCACAAAAAACGCGTCCTATAATATCTATAGTGCTGTTACTTTTAGCTGTTTTATTAGGTTTCAAAATATATCAAGGTATAATGGGACCCATAAAGTTCAATAAAGAAAAGGTAATTCGTTATTCACCTGTAATTAGTAATTTGAAAACGATTAGAGATGCACAGTTAGCGCATAAAGAAGTTACTGGTAACTTTTCAAATAACCCTGCTAACTTAATTAAGTTTATTGATACTGCTAAATTTGCTGTAACGAAAGTTGACAATATTGTTGTTGAAGTAAATAAAGGAACTGCGCAGCAACCTATTATGGTAGAAGAAGAGAAGCGTGTTACCGATACCATAGGGTATAAAGATGTAAAAGCCGATTTCGCTGGTAGAGATTATAGCAAAATGTTCGTTGTACCTGGTACAGATGCTAAATTTGAACTCAAAACCGGTTTCGTAGAAAAAGTTCAAGGTGTAAAATCGCCTGTATTTTTAGTACAAATAGCAAAGGAAAAAGTACTTGAAGGTTTACCAAGACATTTAATAAAACAAGAAATAGAAGCACTTGCTCCAGAAGTAACTGGTGCGTTTATTTCTGTAGGTTCTTTAGATGATGTAAAAACAAATGGTAACTGGCCACAATTATATGATACAGGAAAAGCTAAAGATAACTAGTAATTTAGATTCTAAGAATCAAAAGTATAACCATCTATCCATCCAATTTAGTTTGGGTGGATTTTCTTTTTGTGTTCTAAACAAAGACACTAAAAAATTTATTGCACTTTATAATTATCACTTTAAGGAAACAAGCTATACTCCTCAAAAACTGATTGAAAATATTACTGAGTTATTTAAAACAAATAGCTTATTAAAAAATGCTAAGTATGATTCGGTAAACATCAGCCATACCAATAATTTGTCGTCTCTAGTACCAACACCATTGTTTAAAGAAGAGCAAATAACTAGTTACTTATCATATAATAACAAAACACTTAAACATGATTTTTTTGCCTATGATGAAATAAAAAATCATGATATGGTGAATGTTTACGTGCCTTATGTAAACGTTAATAATTTCTTCATTGACCAATTTGGTGGTTTCGAATACAAACACTTCTCTACTATTTTAATAGAAAGCCTTATCGATATTTACAAGTATAGTATAGTGCCACATATGTTTGTAAATGTTTGTAGCAATCATTTCGAAATTATTGTAATTTCTAACAGAAAACTACAGCTTTATAATACGTTCGAATATAGTACTAAAGAAGATTTTATCTATTATATTTTATTTGTTGCTGAGCAATTAAACCTAAACCCCGAGCAATTTGAACTTCAATTATTAGGTAATATTAAAAAAGATGATGAATTATATACTATAGCTTATAAATATATTAGGAATGTAAGCTTTATAGAAAACAGATTCAAATACACATTCGATTCTGAGTTTAATGAAGACATTAAACGTGAATTTTTCACACTTTTACATCAGTTTTAATGCGAATCATATCTGGAAAATATAAAAGCAGACGCATCAATGCGCCCAAAAACCTACCTACAAGGCCAACTACTGATATTGCTAAAGAAGCATTATTTAATATTTTAAATAACAAGTATTATTTCGAAGATCTTAGTGTTCTCGACTTATTTGCAGGTATTGGTAGCATTAGTTTAGAATTTGCTTCACGCGGAACACAACAAATTGTAAGCGTAGATAAACATTATGGTTGTGTAAAATTCATTGATAGTACCTCTAAAGAATTAGGTTTGGATTTGAATGTTATAAAAAGTGATGTTTTTAAGTTTCTTGAAAAAAGTAGCTTACAAGCTGATATCATTTTTGCCGACCCACCTTACGATTTTGATGATGCACAATTTTTAGCCATCTCTACCTTAGTTTTTGATAATACTATTTTAAACGAAGATGGTTTATTGATTATTGAGCACTCAAAACAAACTGATCTTTCAAAAAATAAAAACTTTAGCTACTCAAAAAGATATGGTAGCAGTGCGTTTAGTTTTTTTGAAAATATGTCGAAAGAATAATCCTAACAACCTTCTTAATTAGTCGTTAACTGCAGCTACACTATTATTTGACTTGATTAACCATGACGAAGTGCTAATGGCTATTTTTGAGGTAATTATAAAATTTTTGGTGTATACTCTCAGTTTATAGTTTCCTGTAGAAATTTTAGATTTATCAAATGTACATTCTTTACCTCTATTTGAAGAAGTCAACACTGGCTCGCTCGTTTTGGTGTCTAGTAGCTGATATTTATAAAAATTTATAACCGATTTTAACTTTATAGTTTCCTTTTTAAAATCATGGGTAATAGTCATTGCCACAGAGCCATCTGGTGCAAGAACTCCATGCATTATACGCTGAGCTGTTTCGTTAGACTGTGCATATATTGAGATAATAATAAAACTAAAAACGAATGTGAGGAGTACTTTTTTCAAAGTTTAATTAGTTAGGGGGTTACTAGCTGTAAATAAACCAATACAATCTAAAGAGATTCTAAAGAATTCTATAAAACGATAAAAAAAAGCATTTATTACAATAAAAAATGGCAATAAATTACCACTCTCTTGCAATACTACAATTAATTCCCTTTTTAATCATCATTTATGATTTGTAATATTTCATAATTTGATGACATTAGTAGAATAACAACCTACAATATAAAAGAAACTAAATTCTAAAAAACCCAAAGGCAATAAACTATTTACTCCAACCAATCTTTAAAATCGCGAACACGTTCTCTGCTTACAATTACTTCTTGTTCGTTATAAGAATGTAACTTTATTTGAAGGCGTGAATTGGTATATGAAACCATATCTTTTATCGCATTGATATTTACATAGAATTTACGGCTCACTCTAAAGAAGGTTTCTGGAGCCAGTTCTTTTTCTAGCTCTTCTAAGGTCAGATCAATGAGGTAATCACGATTTTCATTGGTATGAATGTAAGTGCCCTTATTTTCGCTAAAAAAACATTCTATAGCATCAACAGGAATCATTTTTAAATGCTGACCTACTTTTACTGTAAAACGCTTTTTATACTCTCGCTCTAGTGGATTAGATAACAATTTTTTGATATCATTAAAATCGATAGATATCCCTTTATTTTCAGGAATACGCTCTTTAAACTTCGCCACGGCAAGCTCCAAATCTTCGTTATCAATTGGTTTCAATAAATAATCGATACTATTTAACTTAAAAGCTTGCAAAGCGTATTCATCATAAGCTGTTGTGAAAATAATAGCACTTTTAATATCTATATTTTCGAAAATTTCAAAAGACAAACCATCCGACAATTGAATATCTAAAAAGATCAAATCGGGATGTTCGTTATTATGAAACCAATTCAATGATTCTTCTACCGAATGCAACATGG
>RCNE010001226.1_pt1 | contig 13921 bp, 14 predicted proteins | sample 2041361 | NCBI WGS metagenome assembly RCNE01 (sample SAMN09708229, study PRJNA481090) | Marine sediment metagenome, whole genome shotgun sequencing project.
TCTCTAAGATGATCGGTGAAGACCCTAACGTGATGTTTAAAATCGGCATTGGCGAAGTGCCCATGCTGCATCAAGTCACATTCTCTATCTGGCCCGATGCGGCTTCCATGGCTGCATTCGCACGCCACGACGGTCCGCACGCAAACGCCATCAAAGCTGTGCGGGACGAGGGTTGGTTTAGTGAAGAATTATACGCCCGCTTCCGCGTTGACGCGGTTGAAGGGGAATGGGAGGGATCTGTTCCGGACTTCACCTCTCCCGGACACGACACAAATCCCGGTAAGCAAACAAGGATCGCAGCGGAATGAAAGACGTTTTGGGCCAAGGTCCGTTCCCATTCTCGGCCATCGTGGGCCAGGAAGAGATGAAGCGCGCGATGATCCTCACGGCGATCGATGGTGGCATCGGCGGCGTGCTGGTGTTTGGCGATCGCGGCACGGGAAAGTCGACGGCAGTGCGCGGATTGGCGGCTTTGCTGCCTCCGATTGAAGCCGTTGCGGGATGTCCCGTGAACTCTCAGACCGTGTCCGACGTTCCGGAATGGGTCGCGTTAAAGGACGATACGGTGGGCATGAAGCCCACACCGGTGATCGACCTACCATTGGGTGCAACCGAGGACCGGGTTGTTGGCGCTTTGGACATTGAGAAGGCTCTAACCAAGGGCGAAAAGGCGTTTGAGCCGGGTTTGCTGGCCCGCGCCAATCGCGGGTATTTGTATATAGACGAGGTGAACCTACTGGACGACCACTTGGTCGATCTACTGCTGGACGTGGCGCAATCTGGCAAGAACGTAGTGGAACGGGAGGGTCTTTCGATCCGTCACGCGGCCAAGTTTGTCCTGGTCGGCTCTGGCAACCCTGAGGAAGGGGAACTGCGCCCTCAGCTGTTGGATCGGTTTGGCCTATCGGTTGAAGTGGCAAGCCCCAGGAACATCGACCTGCGCATCGACGTGATCCGCCGTCGTGACGCTTATGATCGTGATCCGGCCGCGTTTTGTGCCGAGTGGAATGGCGCCGATGCCGACCTGCGGGCACAGATCGTGACCGCGCGCGGTCGTTTGGCCACTGTTGAGGCCGGTGACGATATCCTGCGCGATTGCGCGACGCTGTGCGTTGCCTTGGGATCGGACGGATTGCGAGGAGAGTTAACACTTTTGCGCGCGGCCCGTGCATTGGCCGCATTTGAAGGCGACACAACCGTCACCCGCGATCACCTGCGTGCCATCGCCGCAACTGCCCTACGCCACCGTCTACGGCGCGATCCACTGGATGAGGCGGGATCGACGTCTCGCGTTGCCCGCGTGGTAGATGAGGTCTTTGGGTGAGTGACGCAGAGGCACGTTGGCAAGGGATCAACCTTGCGGTAGCGTGCCTCGCGCTAGACCCTGCCGCGATGGGTGGTTTGTGGGTGCGTGCCCGTGTTGGGCCTGTGCGCGATCAGCTTGAATTTGGTCTCAAAACCGCATTTCAGGGTCTATCTGTGCGGCGGGTCGCGCCCACGATGCCCGATGATGTACTGTTTGGCGGCATCGATCTGGCAACCACTCTGGACAGCGGGATTTTGACAGCGACAAAGGGTCTTTTGGCTGATCCCGGCGTGTTGTTTTTGCCAATGGCAGAGCGGGTCGAGACGCGGCTTGCCGGACGTCTTTCCATTGCATTGGATGAAGCGCGCGGATTGGCCATCGTTGCGTTGGACGAAGGGGCGGAGCCTGCGGAACGGGCGCCGGAAGCACTGCTGGACCGGCTTGCCATTCATATCGATCTGACGGACCACGCGCTGACGGATGCGCCTGAATTGGCCATTGATTTGGACGCTTTGGCCGAGGCACGCGCGCGCCTACCGCTAATCGGTACGCCAGATTCTGCCATCGCGGAACTGACAGAAGTGGCGACGCGGCTTGGGATCGATTCGCTGCGTGCGCCATTGCAAGCTTTGGCCGTCGCCCGCGCCTCGGCTGCATTGTCGGGTGCCGATAGCATTGAAGAGCCGGATATTCTGATAGCGATTGAACTGGTCCTAGCGCCGCGTGCCACGCAGATGCCGGAAGCTCCCGCAGATGAAGAAGACGATACGCCACCTCCCCCACCTGAGGACCAGCCGGATACGCCCGAGGATGAGGGTGAGAATACATCGGAAATGCCTCCTGTTGAGGTTCTACTAGAGGCGGCAAAAGCGATGTTGCCTCCCGATTTGCTGGCGCGATTGGCGGCGGGGAAAACCAAAAATGGCAGTGCGGCGAGTGGCTCGGGTGCGAAGAAAACGGGCAACCACAGGGGTCGGCCTTTGCCACCGCGCGCGGGCCGTATGGGTGGCGATGCGCGGGTCGATCTGGTCGCCACGTTGCGCGCAGCGGCCCCTTGGCAAACGATCCGGCGCACCACAACCGGCGTCACGGACCGCGTCCATGTGCGGATGTCGGACATCAGGATTAGGCGCTTTGAGGAAACATCAGACCGCGCGATTATTTTCGTCGTGGACGCCTCAGGCTCTGCCGCGATGGCGCGACTTGGTGAGGCGAAGGGCGCGGTGGAGTTGTTGTTGGCGGAGGCGTACGCGCGCCGAGATCACGTAGCACTGATCGCATTTCGCGGCGACAGCTCAGACATTTTGTTGCCTCCGACGCGGTCCTTGGTGCAGACGAAGCGGCGCTTAGCGACATTGCCCGGCGGGGGAGGTACACCCTTGGCGGCCGGTTTGAAAGCGGCATTGCAGCTGGCAGCTTTGGCAAAGGGCAAAGGCATGACGCCGTCGATTGCCCTGCTGACTGACGGGCGCGCGAACGTGGATCTTGCGGGTAACGCGAACCGGGCACAGGCGGCGGAAGACGCCAGCATGATGGCGCGCGTCATCCGGGGTGAGGGGATTTCCGGCCTTGTGATTGATACCGGACAACGGCCAACCCGAGCACTTGATACATTGGCGCGCGATATGGGCGCGCCGTATTTGCCCCTGCCCCGCGCCGACGCGCGAGCCGTCTCACGGGCAGTAGATGCTGCGTTAAGCTCGTGAACGCCCTTCCACCAGATTGGCCGAACGCTGCTGCCAGCCGTGTGGTGACCTGTTCACCGCACCGATGGCACGTGCAGCAGATGGGTGCAGGTGAGGACGCGTTGCTCCTGCATGGCGCGGGTGCATCAGCGCATTCTTATGCACCGCTTGTGAATCATTTTCAGTCTCTAATTCGGATGTTTGTGCCTGATTTGACGGGTCATGGCTTTACGAAAAGCCCTAAGGGACGCGCGCGGCTACCAGACGTGGCGCGGGACCTAGGCAATTTGTTAGTATCTGAATCCGTGACCCCTCAACTTGTGATCGGCCATTCGGCGGGCGGGGCGATTGCGTTGGAAATGACCCGCAGGGGCCTGATCGCACCGGAGCGGATTGTGATCCTGAACGGCGCGTTAGAGGATTTCAAAGGGGCGGCTGGGGTCGTCTTTCCAATGCTCGCCAAGATGCTAGTTCTGAATCCCCTTACGGGAATGTTCCTGTCGTCCGGTCCGCAATCGATGTCGCAGGCGCGTTCGGTGATCAGATCGACGGGCAGTGAATTGGCTGACGCGCAGCTCAAGCCGTATGCGCATCTGATTGGCCGGAAGTCCCACATCGACGGAGCGCTAGGGATGATGGCGCAATGGTCCCTTGCGGACCTGAACAAGGCCTTACCTCAGATCACAACACCGACCCTATTCATCCACGGGGCCAAGGACAGCGCCGTCGATGTGAGCGTTGCGAAGAGGGCCGCGAAGGCGATGCCAAACGCGGAGCTGGTGGTGATCGAAAACGCCGGACATCTGGCCCACGAGGAGGCGCCAGAAGAGGTGACGCATCACATCAAGGCATTCATCTCCAGGACGTAAACGGGCGGCCCCGTCACCCAGGGCCGCCCGAAAAATCTTGCCGTCGCTCAGAGCCGATTACTCAGCTTCAGGTCCACCAAGGGACGCGAGGTAGGCATAAAGGTTCAGCGCGTCTTCTTCGGACCGCACGCGGAAGCTCATCGCGCCGCGCAAGCTATCGTCGCCAGCCACTTCACGAATCCAGCCGGTTGGGTCTTGGACGTAGGCTACGAAAGAAGCCTCGTCCCAAACCATCTCAGACTCCATCAGCGCCGTCAGGCCATTGCCATAACGAAAATCTTCGACATTGCCGATCATACGGCCATCGATGCCCCAAAGGTTCGGGCCAGTGCGGGCGTTGCGGCCTGCCAGTGTTTCACCTTCGGCATCCACAACGACGTGGCACGAGATGCACTGGCGGAACGCACGTTCGCCGGCTTCTGCGTCGCCCGTGATGTGGCCGTCAGCCAGAACAGGTGTCGCCAGCAATGTTGCCGCTGCTGCAAGAACGGATAGTGATTTCATAGGTCGTCTCCTTAAAAATGCTCACGACTGTATACCTAATATTGCACAGGGTTCGTCCACACCTTTTTGTGAGAAATCGAGTACTTAGGCGACTGCATGCGCAATTGCACACTGCTTCCATAGGGTTTTCAAGGCCATAACGAGATATTCGATATCTTCGTCGGTATGAAGCGGGCCGGGCGTGAAGCGCAAGCGCTCCGTGCCTTTTGGAACTGTTGGGTAGTTGATCGGCTGCACGTAGATGCCGAATTGGTCCATCAGGATGTCGGACAGCATCTTACATTTGACCGGATCCTTCACCATCACGGGGATGATGTGGGACAAGTTATGCTCGTGCGGGATGCCTTCTGCGTCTAGGCGCGCACGCAGGCGGGCAACTTGGCGTTTTTGCTGCGCCCGCTCCCAACCAGATTCCTTCAAATATTGGACGGAGGCTGTCGCGGCGGCCGCCACAGCGGGTGGCAGAGCTGTGGTGAAGATGAAGCCAGACGCGAAGGAGCGCATGAAATCGATCAACGCAGCGGACCCGGTGATGTAGCCACCGACGCAACCGTAGGCTTTGCCGAGCGTACCTTCGATCAGCGTGATCCGGTCCATAAGGCCCTCACGCTCCGCCACACCGCCACCGCGGGGACCATACATGCCAACGGCGTGGACCTCGTCGATATAGCTCATCGCGCCGTACTTTTCGCAGACGTCGAGAATTTCGGCGATGGGGGCGATGTCGCCGTCCATCGAATAGACCGATTCGAACGCAACGATCGGAGTGGCGTTCGCGGGCAACGCAGCCAGTTTACGGTCCAGATCAGCGGGGTCGTTGTGCTTCCAGATCACCTTGGCGCATTTCGCATGGCGGATGCCTTCGATCATGGACGCGTGGTTCAGCGCGTCAGACAAGATCACCGCATTGGGCAGACGAGAGCCAAGTGTGGACAAGGATGCCCAGTTCGAAACGTAACCCGAAGTGAACAGCAATGCGTCTTCCTTGCCGTGAAGGTCAGCGAGTTCGGCCTCCAGCAACTTGTGGTGATGCGCATTGCCCGAGATGTTGCGTGTGCCGCCTGCGCCCGTACCGCAAGCCGCGACTGCGTCAATCATCGCCTGCATCACAGTCGGATTTTGACCCATTCCAAGATAGTCATTGGAACACCAAACTGTCACTTCATCCTGCGTGCCATTGGCGTGGTTCTTCACACGCGGGAAAGACCCGTTGGTGCGTTCCAACTCGGCGAAAACACGATAATTACCCTCTGCTTTGAGAGTGTCGAGCTGGGATTGAAACAGTTTATCAAAGTTCATTTAAGGCATCCTCGCTTAGTCTTGTAGCTTGGGTGGGTTGGGGCCGTTCGGGCAGCATCCAACGCCAGAGTTTTTCATCGGGTAGGGGAAGCACCATGAACCAGTGCTCTAGTAGAGCGAGCGCGGTCAGCGCGCTGAGAAGGGCGAAGCCTACGGCGTCGGCATTGGTGGTGGACGACCAAAGGCGTTCCATCCAACAAGCCGCCGTGAACGACAAGCCCGTGATCGAGATTGGGAACAGCCAGTTCATCCGCGCAGTGCGGAAGTGGCTGGGAAGGTGGTTCAACGGCTCGGGGATGAATTCAACATTCACCTTCCGCACACCCAGGTAGAGGTTCAGCTTCGCGCTGATGCGGGCGGCAAACAGAACTGCAAAGGTCCAAGTGCCGAATTGGTTGTCGGCGCCCCAAGAGACAACGATCATCGTGACCATGACGGCGGCCAACAGCATCTCGTGGTAAGCAACGGTGCCCCAGGCGCGCAGGAAGCGCTCCCCCTCCGATACGTTCGGCACGGAATGGGACGTGATCGGCCCGGTGATCGTGCCAGTCAGGAACGTCAGTTCAATCCAGCCCCAAAGTGCGAGGGCGGACAGGAAGGCGACGTAGACTGCAGGGAAGGCAGGGTTGTTGAGGGTATCGATGAACCCAGCCGCACCTAAGACTAAGAACGGCAGAGTCATAAGGCAGGCCCAAAGCCGGGCTTGCGGTCCGCCATGATCGGCGCGCCGAACAGCAAGCAGGATCGCTCCGGTGGAGAACCACCAGAGAAAAAGCGCCACGAGGGCTGCGATCCAGGGCGAGGCAAGCATCAGTACGCAGGCTCCATCCGAACAGAAGCAGGCGCTTCATGCTTGATGGATGGGATGGTGTAGAGGCTAATGAAAGCCGCGCCCGCACGGATCGTTGCCCCGATACGCTTGAAGAACTTGCCGTTCTTCTTGGCGTCGGCAAGATCAACATTCGCGCGCTGCATCGCCACAAGGCCCTTTTGCCAACGCGGGTTTTCAATGTCCGGCGTCAGCGGGAAGATCTGCTTGGTGATCGCGGAGGTCTTGGTGAAGACCTCGTGTGCATACCAATCAGGATCAACACCCAAGGCCGCGTGGAACACGGGACGCTGGTGATCGCGTACATACATGGTGGAGTAGACGGCTGTTTGGAAAAACTTGATCCACAGCTTGTTCTGCCACTTCTGCGTGAACTTCGGATCACTCTTCATGATCAGCGCGAAGGCCTCCCCGTGGGAGAACTCATCGTTACACCATTCGCGGAACCACTTGAAAATCGGGTGGAACCGGAACTCTGGGTTCGCTTCCAGGTGACGGTAGATGGTGATGTAGCGGGCGTAGCCGATCTTCTCGGACAGATACGTCGCGTAGTAGATGAACTTGGGCCGGAAGTAGGTGTACTTCTTCTTCTGGGTCAAGAACCCGAGGTTCACCGAGATACCCGCTTCACGCAGGGCGTCGTTAATGAAGCCCGCATGACGCGCTTCATCACGGGCCATCAGCTTGAACAGCGTGACGATGTCTTCATTATTGCCGCGACGCTTCATCTCTTTGTAGAGCACGCAACCAGAGAATTCCGCGGTACACGAGCTGACAAGAAAGTCGATGAACTCGGCCCGCAGCTTGGGCTCCATGTTGTCCCAATCGACCTTGTCCCACGTCTCGTTCTTCTTGAAGTGGCCCTTGTTGGGGTCAGCGGACATCTGCGCGATCAGGCTGTCCCAGTCTTCGCGAACAGAATCGACGTTCAGCGAGTCCATTTCTTCAAAATCAGTGGTGTAAAAGCGCGGCGTCAGCAGGGTGTTCTGCATCGCCAGCGCGGTCGCGCCGTCACTGTCAGTGATCCCTTGGTGGTTGTCGGCGGCCAGGGCCTCTTCAACCGTAGACGCATCGGCGGAGTGGGTGAGTGGTGCTCCGTCTTTCATACTGAAACCTCCTCAGAGAACGAGAATTCGCACAGTTCCATGAACTCGAAGTCCCCTGTCAGGCGGGTCCACATCTGCTCCAGCTTGGACGCACGCGTTATGCGCGCCATCCGCTCAACGCGGACAACTTCGCCGTAAGGGGCCATCACAGGCTCCCCTTGGACTTGCACTTCGTCGCCGGGGTTGATGGTAGCACCATTCAGAAACTTCACGTGCGCGTGCAGGCTCTCGAAGCAATGGCTCACTTCAACTTCGCAAGGCGCCATTTCAAAATCGCGGGTCAAAAGTCCCATATCTATTCCTCCAGCAGGCGTGCAAACACTGCTTCATTGTCTGCGCCAAAGCCCACAAGCTCTGCGCGGAAATCGGTTAAGTCATCGCGAAGGCTCACGCGGCCATCTGCGAAACGTACAAGGCGAATCGGATCCGAGGCGTTCGCGCCCACAGCACCGCGCTCACGTTCCAAAACGCGGTAGACGCCAGCGATAAAGCCGCCTTCTTCAGGCGAGAAGTCGGCGATCAGGTTGCCGTCAACGTCCAACACACGGGCAGAGCCGTTCATCTGTCCGTAGATACGAATGCTCCGCTCCATCACCACAGGAACTTCGTCCACGGATGGGGGCATCGCGCTGAGCGGGCGGTCGGTCAGGCGGGCGTAGCTGACGATGATAAGTACACAAACGCACAGGATGAACATGGCGCGCACAAGGATGACCGGCACCATTTCTTTGTCACGGACGACGAGCTTTTGTTCCGCAGGGCTGCGGACATAAGTTCTTTCTTTTACAGGGGTGAGGGTCATTGGTCGTTCTCCTCCTTCATTCCGCTGGTTGCGCGGCCAATGCAGGCACGCGAGTGATCTCAATATTCGGCTCGGACACTGCGGTCTGCGCAGCCTCCGCTAAGATGCCAGCCACGGCTTTGGCATCGGGAATACAGCGCAAAGACGGCTGCGGATCCTTCAACCTCCACGGACGCACATGCGGCCATGTCAGGACGTAGCTGAAACCCATCCCACCTTCAGGGTTCATCTCTAACGCGATGGAGCCATTGCCTGATTTGCGCAGGCCCAGTTCCGCGTTAAGAAGCTGCCTAAACGGCAGATTGAGCGTCATAGTAAGCGCGGCGCCAATTCGCATGGCAACGCGCCGGCTCGTAATGGTGTAAACCGTAGCCTTAGCTTGAATGATTGCGACGACAATCAGAAGTGCGCAAACGATCGCACCCAGCACTAAAAAGAACGATGCTGTGGTGGCCGATTGTACCCATGACTCAGTCGCAGCCCCGCCAACAGTGCGCCATGCGAACAAGAAAACGAAGTAGCCTGCGACCCACCGCAAACTTAACGCCTCTTGGGCAAGAGCCCACCAATTGGGTTGGCCTTGCCAGAGGATCACTTCACCCTCTGGAAGGTTTTCGGGAAGTCCACGGACCGGCTCGGTCTGGAAGTCGTCGTGGTCATGCGACATGGTCGTTACTCCTGATTTTACCGTCAAACTGCCTAGCCTAAAGGCTGTAGCTATTTAGATAAGCGGGTCAGCGCGTTTGTCATCGGCATAAAGAATGCCAGCGCCATAGTAGGCCGAGATTTTCTCTTCCTCGAGTTTCGTAATGGTGCCTGGCGTCCTGAATTGTGGAACACCCGCAAAGTGCTTGCCGTGGATCGAGTTGATCGTCACGCGCTTCCAGATCTGACAGAAGTGGATTGGCACAAGACGCGTGCCGCCGCCGTGATCTGCATTAAGCTCGATCTGAAGGTAACGCACCAACTGTTCCGGCACGTCGATCCACATATCGGAAATGGTGCCGACCTCGATGCCGTCCCCGGCCACAACAGTCAGACCAAGCGGATTCTTACCCGCGCTGACGTGCATATCTTCGCGCGAGCCAAGCGGCACGATTTTGGCGTGGCCGTGGCCGTCCAGCTCTGGCTCATCGCGACGCGGTGTCCATGCGCCAGAACCGATACCAGCCAGCATTGGATCGCCTTTGGGATCGTAGGGGAAGCCGTGGGACGTCGCTCCAGCCTCCATCACGTCATCCAGATCATGGCGATAATGCGCTTCCTCGTTCTCAGCCGAAGGCACGGTCACGTTAGCGCGGCCATGGGGCATCAGAAACGTCTTGCCGTCTGGCACCGGAAACGGGCCTTGGTTTGGCGCGGCAGAACCGTCGTCATTCTCCAAGGGATAACCCTCGCGCATGTTCTCGGTCTGCAGATAATAGATCAGCAAGGCGAAGAAGATCCAGAACAGCCAGATCGAGAGGCTGGCAAGGTCGAAGTTTCCAAAGAATGCATTTTCCATGGGTGTGGGTCCTTTAAGCTGGGAGGTCGGCGAGGCCGAGTTTTGCCCCCCCATTCGAAGTGGTGGTGGTCGTCCGTGTTTGTAGGCGTGTGCGCACCAGCGGCCCGAGGGCCACGAGTGTCGCGAAGATCAGTAGAATTTCGAGGTGGTAGACAACGGAGTAACCCGTCGCAGCGTTCCCCAAAGCATCGCCAAGTTGTCCAGACATAGCGAGAGAGTTGACGCCATCGCGGACAGCGCCGCCAATCGCGATAGAGATACCAGCAGCCGTGGCTTGTGCAGCGCCCCAAGCCCCAAGCGCCAAGCCGCGGCCCGCCTTGTTGCTGGTGGGCATGGTCATGGCTGCCGTCAGAGTCGAGATGGAGAAGAGCCCGCCGCCGAAGCCGATCAGGCACGCCCCAACAAAGAACAGCTCGGATGAGCCGAGAGGGTTGGAAAAGATCACCGCGCAAAACGCGACAACACCTGCCAGAAGGCCACGCGCGCCCATGCGCATCGGGTCTATCCCATTGGCCAGCCACTTGGCGGCAAAGGCAAAGCCCACCAGCGCGCCTGCGGCCCATGTAGCGGTCAGCAAGGTTGTGGCGGAAACGGAGAGGCCAAGAATTTCACCTCCGTATGGCTCCAAAAGGACGTCCTGCATGTTGAACGCCATGGTACCAAGGAAGACGACAACCAGAAGGCGGCCAGCGGTGCCGCCGCTTGCATAATCGGCCCATGCCTCTTTGAAGGTCGGGGTGACTTCTTCGCGCTCTGCCTTGGTCATCGGCTTAATGCGTTCTTGTTTCCACAGCGCCGTGACGTTCAACACAACGGTCAAAACCGCGCATGTTTGGATAACTTGGATCAGCTCCAGCGGTGTGAACTCGTACAGGAACCAGCCGATGACGACGGCGCTGACGCCCATGCCGACCAAGAACATAACGTAGAGGAGTGCGACCACACGGGGGCGGGTCTCATCCGTGGCGCGGTCAGCGGCGAGTGCCAGACCCGCAGTCTGCGTCATGTGCATACCAACGCCCGTCATAACGAACGCCATTCCCGCGAGGATTTCACCCGCATAGGGAATGTCGTAGCGGACCTGAGTGACGTCGCCGCCAAGAACCAGAAGGCAGGCGGGCATGATGGCGAGGCCGCCGAACTGCCACAGCGTGCCGAACCATAGGTAGGGGATACGCTTCCAGCCGATGGCGGATTTATAGGTGTCGGATTTGAAGCCCAGAAGTGCGCGGAACGGCGCGATCAGGACGGGCAGCGCGACCATGCAGGCGACGAGGAAGGCGGGGACCTGAAGCTCCACGATCATCACGCGGTTGAGGGTACCGAGCAGTAGAACAGCCGCCATACCGACCGAGACTTGGAACAGGCTTAGACGCAGCAGTTCGCGCAGCGGGAAGTCGTCGCTGGCGGCATCTGCGAAGGGCAGATAGCGAATGGATATGCGTTTCAGCATGCTCACGCCCCGGACTCCATCGTGTACTCCAAGCAGGTGGAGATGTAGAAACCGGACGTCACACGCTCAACTTCAGAGACCTTGCCTAAAGCGCCCGCTAGGGTCGTTTGCTGATCAATCTTTGCGGGCGCGTGTGGAATCATCGTGGGCGATCTGTCCGCACGGGGGAAGAGTTTTCCGACGGTAAAGAACGCCATCAAGAATGGGGTTCGCGGAGCGACGGTGAAGACGACGGACTGGCTGACACGTTGGCTTAGACCCGCAAGCGCGCGACCAAGGTCGGGCGCCTCGTAATAGATCATCGAGTCCATGGCCATGACATGGTCGAACTCGCCCAGTTCCAGCGAAAGCATGTCCCCAGAGGTGAAGGTGATCTGCGGCTTCAACGCATCGGGCATGCGCTTTTCCGCGATAGCGACCAATTGCGGAGAGATGTCGATTGCGACAACCTCAGCGCCACGCGCGGCGAGGATTTCGCTCATCGCGCCCGTGCTGCAACCAGCATCCAGAACCCGACGCCCAGACAGGTCATCGGGCAGGCGTGACAGCATGATATCGCGCATCCGGTCACGGCCCGCGCGCACGGTCCGGCGGATGCCAGACACGGGGGCGTCTGATGTCAAACGCTCCCACGTCTTGGTGGCAGTACCGTCGAAATACGCTTCTACGCGGTCGCGCGTGGCGTCGTATGTGGGCGTAGCGACCATTTAGTCGAAGCCCAACAATTCGAAGATATCACGGTCTTCCAGCGGCGCGGGGGCCATTGGATCAGTGCCTGCGTAAAGCACCTCGGCCAGGCGGATATATTCCGCGCGGCACAGCACGATGTCTTCTTCATCGGGCATCTCGAACAGGGTCTTTTTCTTGAGGCGGGAGCGACGGATCGCGTCCACGTCAGGCATATGCCCGATGCGCTTGAAGCCCACGGTATCGCAATAGCGATCAACCTCGTTCGTGTCCTTGGAGCGGTTAGCGATGCACCCCGCCAGACGCACGTTGTAGTTTTTCGACTTGGCTTGAACGGCGGCGATGATGCGGTTCATTGCGTAGATGCTGTCGAAATCGTTGGCGGTCACAATCAGCGCGCGGTCGGCGTGTTGCAGGGGGGCCGCAAAGCCACCGCAAACCACATCGCCAAGCACATCGAACAAAACCACATCGGTGTCTTCCAGAAGGTGATGCTGCTTGAGCAGTTTCACCGTCTGACCAACCACATAACCACCGCACCCGGTGCCAGCGGGCGGACCGCCAGCTTCGATGCATTTCACGCCGTTGTAACCCTCAGTAACGAAGTCCTCTGGACGCAACTCTTCCGCGTGGAAGTCGACGCTTTTCAGGATGTCGATGACGGTTGGCTGAAGCATGCCTGTCAGCGTGAATGTGCTGTCATGCTTGGGATCACACCCAATCTGAAGCACCTTCTTGCCGAGCTTGGAAAACGCAGCGGACAGGTTCGACGAGGTCGTCGATTTGCCGATGCCGCCCTTGCCGTAGACCGCGAACACTTTCGCGCCCTCGATCTTCATGTCGTCGGTCTGATGCACCTGCAACGATCCGTCACCGTCCTGACCCCTGAGGATCGGAGGCGATGTAAGGCCTCGAGCCTCAAGGCCCGCAGCTTCACGCATCGCGGCACGCGCGGCGGGTGGGTTTTTCTCATCCAGCATAGTCGTTCCTTCCTATTCGGCAGCTACGTTGAGACCCTCGAGGGTATCCTCGAGTTCATCCGCACCGGCCTGAAGTGCGGCGAGCGTGGCCTCATCGGGCTGCCAGTAGTTTCTCTCATGCGCTTCCAGCAGACGGTTCGCCATACGGGCGGACGCCTGAGGATTTAACTCCGCCAACCGGCGGCGCATTTCTTCGTCTAGGACGAATGTTTCGCTAAGGCGCTGATAGACCCAAGGGTCGACTTGGCCAGTGGTGGCGGACCACCCCAGCGTGTTAGTGACTTGCGCCTCAATCTGGCGAACGCCCTCGTGGCCGTGCTTCAGCAGGCCCTCAAACCACTTTGGGTTCAACGAGCGGGAGCGTGTTTCCAGCGCGACCTGTTCCTGCAACGTGCGGACTTTGCCACCGCCACGGGTCTGGTCACCGATAAAAACGGGCGCTTCCTTACCGCCTTGGGCGCGCTTCACGGCGCGGGAAATGCCGCCCAGAGTGTCGAAATAGTGGTCAACGGTCGTGACGCCCAATTCGACGGATTCGAGGTTCTGGTAGGCAAGATCCACGTCTTTCAGCGCGCTTTGCAGCATGCCTTTGTTCTTGGAGGCCTTGCCGTCCATGCCATAGGCGAAGCATTTACGCGCCTCGTAGGCGTCGGCCAGCTCATCTTCCTCACCCCAAGCGCTACTGTCGATCAGCGCGTTGACGTTGGACCCGTAAGCGCCCTCGGCGTTGGAGAAGACCCGCAGCGCGGCTTCTTCCATCGGGACGCCCATCTTGTCGGCATAATCCAGCGCATGAGCGCGGACGAAGTTCATCTCAACCGGCTCGTCCGCCGTGGCGGCCATATATGCGGCTTCCGCCAACATCTTGGTTTGCAACGGCAACAGGTCGCGGAAGAT
>RCNE010004042.1_pt1 | contig 13919 bp, 10 predicted proteins | sample 2041361 | NCBI WGS metagenome assembly RCNE01 (sample SAMN09708229, study PRJNA481090) | Marine sediment metagenome, whole genome shotgun sequencing project.
GTGCCCGTAGCTCATCCGGCGAAGGCGCTCTTCCACCTCTTTGGCTTTGTCTTCATCGAAGTCGTAGCCGGAGATGCTCTCAAGCCGTTCTTTCATGATGGTTTCGCGCGCCTTGGAAGACGACTCCCCACCATTGCGGCTGCTTCTTTTGCGTGAACGTCGGATCATGTTTTGTACCATCGGCTACAGAGTCGAAGAACTAAAGGGAAGAGTTTCCCGACTCCTGAGTTGCGGTGATTCTAGAGCTTGTGGCCCGAAAAATGCCGGAAAAAGGCCCGTATCTGCGGGGACCCGATATCGGTCATAGGGGTTCCCGCCGGTCTCGTCACACCATGTTCCGCTCGATTTGGCGGGTCGCGACGATGACCGCATCTACCGAGCTGACACCTTCTTCGCCAAGTTGACGCATGAACATCAGCGTTCGCCCGTGGGCCTCGGCACGCTCAGAGAGATACTTGCGGACTGCTTCTCGCGGTGAACGCGATCCTGCCTTTGCCAAGATCCGTTCCGCCAGGTGTCTGCGCAGCAAGACGAGATCGGCCGCAGCGGCCTGCTGGGCGAGACGTTCCCACCGATTCGCCGGCTCGATGGCGACGGCTTGTCGCTCCAACCAGTCGATCCGTATGGCCTTGCCAAGGCGGAAGAAGACACCGGACACCTCAGCAACGGACCGACCGGTCTGCTGGGCAAGCTGGATGATGTCGGGGCCGTGAACGAGGTCTTCCATGTACGCATGGCGCTTGGCAATAGCGTCCGGCACGCCTCGTTCCTGGAGCGAGGCTGTTGTCGCGAGACGTGCTTGTTGCCACGCTTGGGCACCGGTGGCTCCTATGGATGCGGTGAGCACTCGATAGTCCGATTCGAACTTGGCGATCGTTTCGTCAAGGGATTCATGCCCGCTCGGATTGTTGAGGAACCAACGTGCGGTTGTTTCGACAAGCCAATCGACAGTGCTGACAAGACTGCGGATTAGGCCTGGCTCGATGTTGCCGACCTCGGCTTCGAGTTCTTCCCAGCACTGCTCGGCATCGGTTATTGCACGTGCAATGCGATATGCCTTCACGACCATGGCAGGGTCGGCTCCCGTCTGGTCCATGAGACGGCTGACGAACGTGATCCCCTCGGAGTTCATGACTTGATTGGCCACAATCGTTGCGATCAGTTCGCGACGCAGCGGGTGTTCCGAGACGAGGTGGCCGAACCGGTCGATCACAGCCTTCGGGAAATAGTCAGCGAGATCGGCGGCAAAGTACTGGTGGTCGATCAGATCGGATTCGAGGAGAGCCTCGTAGAGACTACGTTTCCCATAGGCGAGTAGTACCGACAGTTCCGGTTTGGTCAGACCGATGCCGGCTTTGGTTCTTTCCGACATCTCCTCAGTCGACGGCAGGTACTCGATCGACCGGTCCAGCAGCCCCTGCGACTCCAACAATTGGATACCGAGCTCGTATGCCTCCATGAGGTTGGCGGAGCGGGCAGCTTCCTGAGAGAGGATCTGGGCCTGGAGGAAGTTGTCGTAGATGATGGCTGCGGTGACATCTTCGGCAACGGAGGTGACGAGTACATCCCTGCCTTCGCGGTCAAGCTCGCCGCGCTCTTCTGCCAGGCCCAGCAAGACCTTCAGGTTTACCTCACGGTCAGAGCAGTGGACACCAGCCGAGTTGTCGATGAAGTCTGTGTGGAGCGAGCCGCCGTTATGGGCGAACTCGATTCTGCCGCGCTGGGTGAGACCGAGGTTGCCGCCTTCTCCGACAACCCGGCAGCGCAGTTCCTCGCCGTCAACTCGAATTGCGTCGTTGGTACGGTCACCGACAGATTCGTTGCTTTCTTCCTTGGCCTTGACATAGGTGCCGATGCCCCCATTCCACAGAAGATCGACCGGTGCCTTGAGAATGGCGTTGATCAGTTCGTGGGGGGTCATCGTGGTCATGTCGATATGTAGCGCGGCCCTTGCCTGCGGCGAGAGAGCAACCTCCTTGGCGGCACGGGAGAACACCATGCCGCCCGGCGAAATCAGTTTGGGGTCGTAGTCTTTCCATGAAGAGCCGGGTTTCTCGAATAGCCGTCGGCGTTCGGCGAAGCTCGCTGCGGGGTCCGGCATCGGGTCGACGAAGATATCGCGGTGATCGAATGCCGCCACCAGCTTGATCTGTTCTGAAAGCAGCATCCCGTTCCCGAACACGTCTCCCGACATGTCGCCGATACCGACCACGGTGAAAGGCTGGGATTGAGTGTCCAGGCCAAGTTCACGAAAGTGGTGCTTGACCGATTCCCACCCACCACGAGCCGTGATTCCCAAGACCTTGTGGTCGTATCCCTGAGCCCCGCCCGAGGCAAACGCATCGCCAAGCCAGAACCCGTACTCCGCGGCGACGCTGTTAGCAGTATCGGAGAGAGCCGCCGTTCCTTTGTCGGCGGCTACGACAAGGTATGGATCCTCCCCGTCGTGGATGCGGGTGTTGGGAGGATGGACCACGTCGCCGTCGATGAGATTATCGGTGAGGTCGAGCAATCCTTCGATGAATGTTATGTAGCGAAGCCGCACTTCCTTGCGCATATCCACCATTTGGTCTGCTGGGCGACGGAGAACAAAACCACCCTTGGATCCGGTAGGCACGATGACCGCGTTCTTGGTCATCTGCGCTTTCATCAGCCCGAGGACCTCGGTTCGGTAGTCCTCTCTTCTGGTAGACCACCTGATACCGCCGCGAGCCACCATCCCACCGCGGAGATGGACGCCTTCGACCTCCGGCGAGTACACAAAGATCTCATAGAGAGGAAACGGCTTTGGCATGTTCGGAACGTCGGCAGAGCGAAGTTTGAAAGACACACTGTTGCGGTCTGTTTGGTACACGTTGGTACGAACCGTGGCGTCGATAACTCCAACGAGGGCGCGTAGGATGCGGTCTTCGTCGAGCGATAGGACTCTGTCCAACGCCTCCAGGATGTTGTCGCGGATCTCGGCTTCCAGGCCTGGCTCAGCGACAGGATCGAACCGCGCTTCGAACAGTCGGTAGAGCTTGTCCGCCAGTTTGGGGTGGGTGGCCAGAGTGTCGTTGAGGTACTCGGTTGTGAACAAGGCAGCGACGCGCTGCAGGTACGTGCGGTAGGCACGGAGCACCGTGATCTGGTGGTGGTCGAGCCCCGCCGAGATCAAGAGCCGGTTCAGTGAGTCGGATTCGGCCCTGCCCTCGAGAACGGCATCGACTGCTGCGGCGAGACGATCGCCGATCGCGGCGAGGTCGAGCTGCTCACCGTCCGCCCCAAGAACACCAAAGTCATGAATGAAGATGTTGCTGGCACCGTCGAGGAGCCTGGTTGGTACTTCTTCGACGATGTGTAGCCCCAGCGCCTCGAGGTGGGGCATGATCGCAGAGAGGGGGAGCTTGTCGTTGCGGCGGTACACAGTGAGCCGGGTGAGGGCATCTCCTGGGCCACCCGGGTCCTCATTCTGGATGCCGATCACCAGCTCGTCGCCGGTTGTGGCTTGATGGTCGAGGCGGATGATGTCGCCCGCGGCTACCGCCAGCTGTACCGAAGTCTGGTAGTACTCCGGGAACCTGCTCGCCCATGCGCTCGCCATTCGATTGCCATCGTCTTCGCCAACGCGGTCTATCAGTTCCTGGCGGAGGCGGTCCTCCCAGGTGCGGGTCATGGCAGCGACTTCTTGCTCCAAGTCTTTAAACGAGATTTCCGGGATGTCACCTCCCTTGACCCAGACGGTGAAGTGGATCTGGGCGGGATCGACCTCTCCAAGGGCGAGCAGATAGTCGACAGACGTTCCCTGGAACCGGTCCATGAATAGCTTCTGCAGGTTCTTGCGGAGACGGGCATTGAACCGGTCGCGGGGCAGGGCCACCACTATGGCGACGTTGCGGTTGAGAAGGTCGCGTCGCACGAAGAGCTTGACGTGTTGGCTCTCTCTCAGTTGGACCAAGCCCATAACGGAACGCTGGATCTCGGCTATTGGCGAAGAGAGCAGTTCTTCTTTGGGGAAACTCTCGAATATTTCGATCGTCGCTTTGTGATCGTGGGTGCCCTCAATGAGGTCTTCTGCTTCGATGATCTGCTGCAATTTGTGGTCAAGGAGAGGCACTGCCGACGCCGGTGTCATGTATGCCTTGGAAGTGAAGATTCCGAGTAGTCGTGCCTCGCCGCACAGTTCGCCGTTGTCGTCGACGATACGGACGCCGATGTAGTCAAGTTTCACCCGGCGGTGGACTGTCGAGACGCTGTTTGCTTTCGTTATGACGAGTAGGTCGCCGCTTGTGTATCTGGCCTGCAAGTCAGCTGGGAGTTCGGCGAGAGGGACCGGTTCGGCGTAGGCAGAGTGCTCGCTACCGCGAAGGATTCCAAGACCCGATTCAGGAACCACCTGCAGGCTGGGTACACCGGAGGCGGTGACGAAGCGATACTCCCGATAGCCGAGGAAGACAAAGTTCAGGTCAAGGAGCCACTGGAGGAAGGCTTCGGTAGTCGCGACCTCGTCCTGGTCGTACCGAACGGAGCCGGCCCGGGCCAGATTGATCATTTGCAGGATGCGTGTCTTGAGCTGATCGAAGTCCTCGACCACCTTCACTACGTCGCCGAGCGTATTGACGATGCCTTCGTGGAGAGCATCCCGATCGGCCGCTCCCAGCAGCCGATTCAATTGGTAGTGCTGCACTGACTCCCGAACCGCGGCGTCTCGTGCTGGTCCGACGTTGGTGAGGCGTCCACCGGCGTCTCGGGTTGTGCCGAGCACAGGATGGATGACGTGATCGACAGCGGCGTCGTGGCTGAGGATCTCTCCTGTGGCTGAGTCGACGAGGAACGGGCGGTCAAGAGTTGATACCTCGACGACAGTGCCCTTGCTGGTGTAGCCGTCTGCATCGAGGGTCGGGTTGAAGACTCGAACCGAAATCGGATCCGCGCCACGACTATTGGCGAAGTCGTAGATGCCGATCAGGTGGGCTGCAAGCTCGTCGGCAGTGAGTCGGGTGAGCGGCCCGTCGTGGACCCGACGCAAGTACTGCTTGGCGAATTGCTCGGTAATCGCAGCTGATTGTGGAGGAACCTTGTCAGCCAGGAGGCCGAGGGCGGCAGTGAACGCTGTCGATGCGTCCCCGTTCATCGTGTCACGTGTGCTCACGAGGATTGAGCCTACCTCTCGCAGCTAAGTGGCGCTCCCAAACGAGTCGAGGGTCGGACCAATCGGTCCAACCCTCGAATGCATCTGCTCGGTGTCGGCTAGCTTCGGAACGCTTCCCCTGACTTGGCATGCTCGACCAGGATCGCCGCCGGTGTGTACCGGTCGCCGTGGCTTGCCGCCATCTCCTGCAGCTTGGCAACCACGGTTGCTGCGCCCACTCGGTCGACGTAGCTGAATGGCCCGCCCGCAAACGGCGGGAAGCCAAGACCGAATATCGCTCCGATATCGCCATCCCTTGCGGAGCGCAGGATGCCTTGTTCGAGACATAGGGCAGCTTCGTTGACCATCTGTAGTGCAAGCCGATCCTGGATCTCGCCACGGTCCATGTGCTTGCTTTCGGGGGAGCCGAGTACTGCGTAGACCGACTCGTCTACACCCTTGCGCTCGCCGTCCTCATACACGTAGAACCCGCGACCGTTCTTGCGGCCCTTACGGTCGTCGGCAATTAGTCTCTCGAAGCCGCCCGGCGCCGCCAGGCGATCCCCGAATGCCTCTCGCATCACTTTGCCGACCTTAGCTCCAACGTCGATACCGACTTCGTCGGTCAACTGCACCGGACCCACCGGGAACCCCCAGTCAACCATCGCGGCGTCGATGTCCTGGATACGAACGCCCTCCTCGAGTAGCCAGCCGACTTCGTTCATGTACGGGGCAATGATGCGAGAGGTGTAGAAGCCGGTCCCATCGTTTACAACGATCACCGTCTTGCCCTGTCGTTTCCCAAAAGCAACGGCACTTGCTGTTACCCAGTCAGCCGTCTTGTCCGTGACGATGATCTCCAGCAGCGGCATCTTCTCAACAGGCGAGAAGTAGTGCATGCCGATGATGTTCTCGGGGCGTGCCGCTCCTTTGGCAATCAGGGTGATCGGAATCGACGAGGTGTTCGTCGCAAATATCGTGTTGGGTCCGGTTGCCGCTTCGACCTGTTGGACCATCGACCGTTTCAGGTCGAGGTCTTCGAACACGGCTTCGATGACTAGGTCAACGTTGCCGAAACCCGACCAATCCGTCGTACCGGTGACTAGATGCATCATCTTGGCAGCAGCGCGGGGCTTGATACGGCGTCGCTTCACCCGGCCGCTTATGTACTTGCTGACATAAGCAAGACCACGGCCAACCCCGGCGTCGTCGACCTCCTTGATGAACCTTGGCGTTGGTCGTATTGACCGCAGCGATGCCGCCGCCCATCAGGCCACCACCAAGAACTGCAGTCTTCTGCACCGCTACTGGCAGCGCCGACGAGTCAATGCCAGTGTCCCTCTTGAGCTCCTGAGTTGCGAAGAAGATCGACATCAAGGCCTTTGCCTCCGGAGACACGATCAGATTCTTGAACTCCTGAAGCTCGACTTCGTAGCCCACCTCGATTCCCTGCTCGATACCCGCTTTGACCGCACGCAACGCCGCTGGCGGTGCCGGATAGTTGCCCTTGGTCTTTTCGAGCATCTTTTCTTCGGCTTTGGAGAACAGAAGCCGCCGCCCCACCGGGTTCTCTTCCAGCGCGAGTTGCTGCAGGTGGGCGGGGGCCAGAAAACTGCGTAGCCGCCCAATCGTGTTGCCCGAAGCGGGCTCTGGCGGACTGAGCGCGGCTTCGAGGGCCCGCTTCTTAGCGACGTCGAGCAGAACCTCTTGGGGGCATGCCTCGTCGATGAGACCCATCTTGATTGCACTGCGGGGACGAACCGAACGGCCACTGAGGATCAGGTCCAGACCAGCGGCAACGCCGACTAGACGCGGCAGACGCTGCGTTCCCCCGATACCAGGGATGATTCCCAGTTGGACCTCAGGCTGCCCGAGTTGGGTCTTCTTTTCATCATTAGATGCAATTCGCATGGAGCATGAGAGAGCCAGTTCCATGCCTCCACCCAGGCAGGCACCATGGATGGCGGCGACGACTGGTTTACCTTGCTCTGTGGTCAGCTTCTCGAGTCGCATGAACCCGGCATGGGCCTCGCTGAGGAGTTCCATTGCAGTCTCGGCGTCGTCAAGAGACTGCAGCCAGCGAATATCGGCACCTGACAGGAAGTTATCTTTCTTGGCCGAACCGATCACGACCGCTTTGATGGCGGCGTTGCCAGCGATGTGGTCGATTGTGGCGAAGAGATCTTCCGCCAGTTCTGGGCCGAGGCTGTTGAAGGGCTCCCCGGCGCGGTCCATTAAGACAGTGGCGACGCCATCGGCATCGACATCGAACTTGATATGGGTGAGTTGCAGATCTGTCACGTTCGGTCCTTTCAGCGTTCGAGGACGAGGGCTGCCCCGAGGCCGCCTGCCGCACATTGGGTTACGAGGGCGAAGCCCTTGTCGCGTCGCTGGAGTTCGTTGGCCATGGTCAGTGCTTGCCGGGCGCCGGTGGCGGCGAAGGGATGGCCGAGCGAGATGGAGCCGCCGTACAGGTTGAGCTCCTCCATGTTGATTTCGCCGATCGGTTCGTCCCGTCCCAAGTACTTGCGAGCCCACTCGGCAGATTTGAAGGCTTTGATGTTCGAAAGCATCTGTGCCGAAAACGCCTCGTGCATGTCGACGACGTCAATATCGTCGAAGGTCAGTTCGCCTCGGGTCAGCGCTGCTGGAGTTGCGAACGATGGGCCCATCAGCATCTGCCAGGCCGGGTCCAGTGCCGCAAAAGCCCACGACCTGATGTACGCCTTTGGTTCGAAGCCGAGCTTCTTGGCCGTCTTCTCTTCCATGAGCAGCACTGCGGCTGCACCATCAGTAAGCGGGGAAGAATTGCCCGCGGTGACGGTGCCATACTTCTTGTCGAATGCCGGACGCAGCGAGGCCAACTTCTCCAGCGTGGAGTCGGCACGCGGGATTCCGTCTTGGGTCATGGTTTCTTTGAATCGGGGTGGAATGGGGAATGGCATGACCTCGTCGTCAAACACACCCTTTTCCCAGGCAGCGACTGCCTTCATGTGGGAGTCGAACGCATACTGGTCTTGGGCTTCGCGGGAGATCTCGTTCTCTCTTGCCATCTTCTCGGCTGCGGCCCCCATCGTGAGACCGCTGGAAAGGTCGGCGAGGGCGGGCGGTCGTGGCGCTAGGTCGCCGGGGCGGAGACGGGTGAACGCCTTCACCTTCGAGGGGATGTCTTTGGCAGCGTTGGCAGCCATGAGGGCGTCGACCACCTTGTCGTCGTAGGTGATGGGCGGCTTGGAAAGCGAATCGGTTCCTCCGGCAATGACAACTTCGGCGTCGCCGTACAGGATTGCCTGTGCTCCTGAGACGATCGCCTGGGTGGACGTTGCGCAGGCACGACTCACCGAATAGGAGTCCACTGATGCCGGCATATTGCATCGCATCACAATCTCGCGGGCGATGTTGGGGGCTCCGGGGTCAGCGACCACGGCGCCGGCGATCAACTGATCGATCTGTCCCCCTTCCAGATTCGATCGATGAAGAAGCTCGTTGGTGACCGCAGCACCTAGGTCTAGTGCGGACAGGTCACGGTATTTCGAGCCGGCCTTCATAAATGGGGTGCGCAGACCCCCGACGATGGCGACTCTTCTGCCGTAGATGATCCCGGGGTGGTTGTTGGCCATGACGCAACCTCTCTCAGACTTTGAGTGAATGCTCCAATTGTGCCACAACACCACTGCCAACCGATAGTCGTGTTGTTGTGACGGAATGGTGACAGTTCAAAATGCCAGCCGCATCTCCAGCTCGCCGTCGTGTTCGACTCCTGTGTCTTCGAAGCCCAATCCTGCATAGAACCCTCGTGGCCCATGCTGGCTTGGTACGTAGCTCAGAAAGAATTCTGTGGCATTGGGGAGCGACCTCACGTAGTCGATGATCTGGAGCATGGCCGCTTTCCCAAAACCCATGGCCTGGTATCGCTGGTCGATCATGTAGCGCCACAGGTAGTAACGAAGCTTGTCTCGATTCTCAGATACAAGCACGTAGCCAACCGGGGTGTCGTCGGCATAGATGGCCTGCTCCCAGCGATCGGTGGTGTGGGCGGCCTGAGCAATGGATACCGAATTGGGGGCCACGAGGTCCTGCTGGCTATCGGAAACAGTGAGCTTGATGACAGACATCACATTGTCTTCGGAGATGGGGCGAAGGCTGATTGGTGATCCTGGGCTGAGCGCGGCGTGATCCATGGCCGCCATTGTTGTTCATCGCCGACTGGCTGTCGATGCGGCGCCGGTCCACAATCGTGCGACCGACTCTGGAGACCAATGAAGAAGGCAATGCTTGTGTTGGCGGTGGCGGCGCTTGCCATGGCCAGCTGCGGGGGCTCAACGGATAGTGACCCTGACGCCGCGGCCGCGACTACGACAACGGTGCAGGCAACAACGACTGCTGCACCAACAACGACGGTGGCACCCACCACTACGGCTGCGCTGACGACAACGACTGTGGTCCCGACCACCACCACCGCCGAACCCGCCATCACTCCGGGAGAGGATGTCGATGTCGATGCCGTCGTCACTGCGTACTCAGTCGCCTTTGACAGCACATCGGACTACGAGACCAAAGTTCCATTTCTTGAAGATCCCAACGGTCTCGAGGACACGGTCGCTGCCTATCTGACAACAGGCGAGACCATGGGCGGAGTCAGTGTTGTGGTCACCGCGGTCGTCATCAACGGTGTGGAAGCCGACGTCACCTACGACCTTCTCTTCAACAACAACCCGACTTACCCTGACCTGCCAGGCAAGGCAGTACTCAACGACGGCGGATGGCAAGTGCCCCGCAAAGACTTCTGTGCACTCATGTCGTCGGCCCGTGTCGGCTGTCCTGCCGAGTAGCGCATGCTCCGTTACCTGTCGTTGGTGGCACTGACCGCCTTGCTCGCTACCAGCTGTGGCGGTGGGAACGAAGAGGTCGCGGCTACGACTATTGCGTCGGCAACGGAGACCACAGTTGCCACGACAACAACAGAAGCAGGGGTACGAGTCTTTGTCGGTGCCGATGGATTCGACTCGGAGATAGGAGACACCAGTCGGATTGTCACTCTTAGCGGCGACCTATCTGAGGCCGTCTTCGCCCTGGGCTTTGGTTCGTCGGTCGTCGCCACCGACGTAACAACCATCTATCCACCAGAGGCCGTAGCTCTCCCCGTCGTAGGGATTGGCCGATTCCTCACTGCAGAGGGTGTTCTGGCCGAGAACCCGACTCTGGTGCTGGGGGACACGCAGACGTCGCCTCCTGAAGCGATCGAACAGATCCGCAGCGCGGGAGTTCCTGTGGTCATCTTTGCTGTTCCGACGACCTTCGCCGGGCTGTATCAAAAGGCGGCCGACATCGGGACCGTGCTTGGGGTCCCCGATGCCGGGCAGGCTCTGGCAGACGAGCTCAGGGTCGCCATCGACACTGTGGTTGCCGAGGCGGCTCCTCTTGATCCAGCGCCGGGGGTCGCCTTTGTCTACAGCCGCGGCCCGGATGTGATGCTCCTCTTTGGAAAGGGGATGACGACCCAACCAATTATTGAGGCGGCGGGTGGGCACGATGTTGGAGCTGAGTCGGGCATCACCGGCAGCGTTTCGGTCACCCCAGAGGCGATTGTGGCGGCGGCACCCGATGTGATCGTCATCACCCAGGAGGGACTCGATGCGTTGGGTGGCGAAGAGGGTCTGCTGGCGATTCCCGGCTTTGCTGAGACCCCTGCGGGGCAGGCTGGTCGCATCCTTGCCTATTCGGAAGGTGATTTTCTGACATTCGGGCCACGTATTGCCGAGTCACTGGCTCGTTTCATTTCTGATCTTCGTGCAGAGATCGAGCGGTAGTGACTGCAATACCGGGCTTACGCAAGGAACAGGTCTCACGGCTCAGACGGACGTCGGGTCTCCTTGTCCTCGGGTTGATTGCCGCTGTCGTTGGGGGACTTCTCGCCGGCGCCGTCCCGATCGATCTTGACGATCTGCGCCACATGATCGGCATCCGTGCGGGGCTCATCGAAGGGCCGGACCGGCTCAGCGATTCGGTGTTGTGGGCGATACGTCTGCCGCGGGTGCTCACTGGTCTTGTTGCTGGGGCTGGTCTTGGGGTCGCCGGGGTGGCTTTGCAGGGCACCTTTCGCAACCCTCTGGCCGATCCTCACCTTGTTGGCATTGCGCCGGCCGCAGGTCTCGGTGCTGTCGCGGGGATCGCGTTGACTCCGATAGGTGGCAGCCCGTTTCTCATGATGGCTGGCGCTGCTGTGGGTGGTGTATTACTCGGCATGCTGATGATGAGAATCGCCATGAATGTGCTTGACCGTGGCCAGTTGGTGTTGGTCGGTATCGCTCTCGGGTTTGCTTTCCTGGCGGTCCTGGGAGCCGTGGTTCTTGCCTGGGATAGTCCGCGTGTTCCCACATTCACCTTTTGGGTGTTCGGAGGTCTATCCGGAGCGACCTGGTCGACGCTTGCGTGGGGAACACCGTTGGTCGTGATGGGATCAGCGGTTGTCGTCGGTCTTGGCAGATCTCTCGACGTGCTTGCCCTCGGCGAAGAAGAGGCGAATCATCTCGGCGTCGACGTAAGCCGTCTCAAGACGGGGGCTCTTGTTGCTGTTGGTCTGGTGGTCGGCGGTGCGGTTGGAATGGCCGGGGTCGTTGGATTCGTCGGCCTGGTGGTTCCTCTTGTGTTGCGGAGCCGGGTCGGGCCGTCGCATCGGGTCCTTGCCGCGCTGGCTGCGTTGGGCGGAGCCAGCGCTCTGGTTGCCCTCGATACCCTGGCCCGCACCGTTGCCGCCCCGATAGAGATCCCCGTTGGCCTGATGACGGCAATCGGCGGAGCGCCGGTGCTCGTGTGGTTCTTGTTGAGGCGCCCCAGATGAGTCGTGACCTGGTCCGAGTTGATGATGTGACTGTTTCCAGGAACGGTCGGCTCCTGCTCGATGCTGTTGCCCTGACGGCGTCTGCCGGTGAGATCACGGGGATCGTCGGACCCAATGGAGCAGGCAAATCAACACTGCTCCGAGTTCTCGCCGGCGATGTTGTCGGCGATAGCGGCGGAGCCACACTGCTAGATGTAGATGTTGCGGCAGCAACGCTGCAACAGCTAGCTCGGTTGCGTGCCTATGTCGGCCCCCAGCAGGCAACGGACATCGTCTTCAGAGTCGAAGAAGTGGTGGCCATGGGCCAGCATCCGTTTCGCTCGGACGGGGTCGATAGGGGCTCCAACGATGGGGTCATCGCTGCCGCAATGAGTCGGGTTGACGTTGGCCACTTGGCGGAGCGAGCGCTGCGGACGCTCTCTTCTGGCGAGCAGCAGCGGGTTGCGCTCGCACGTGCGATTGCGCAGCAGAGTTCGGTCATTCTGCTCGACGAACCAACCTCGGCGCTTGATGTTGGCCATCAAGAGATGGTCATGAAGGTGCTGCGCCAACTCGCTGGAGAAGGAGTCGCCGTGATCGCAGTGCTTCACGATCTCAACCTGGCTGCTGTCTACGCCGACCGGGTGGTGCTGCTCGATGCGGGTCGGGCGCAGGCGGTCGGCGTGCCTCGGGAGGTGTTCACCGCTGATCAGCTATCCGCGGCATACCGGGAATCGATGGAGGTAATCGATCACCCATTCCGCGATTGCCCTCTTGTGCTGACCACAGGAGCACCGCGCTCGTCTGCCTAAGTGGGCTCTTGCCAGGTCTTTTCGCCGGCTTCGATCGGGACCGACATCCAATTATCGGCCGGCGGTAGTGCACACGAGTAGCCGTCGCTGTAGGCGCAGAACGGGCTGTAGGCGAGGTTGAAGTCGAGAGTAACGGTCCCATCATCGTTCGGCTCGATGTCGAGGTAGCGGCCTGCTCCGTACGTTTCCTTCCCCGATGTCGCATCGCGGAACGGAAGGAAGAGGCTGGTGTGCCCCGTGTCGTAGAGATGAAGCGTCTGGGCAGCTCCACCCAGGCCGAAATCGACGCTGCCGACACGTCGGTAGATGCGATCCGCACCATCGGAGGTCGCCACTTGGATCTCTGTGCCGTCCCCAGGGCTTACGGCAAGGGTGAGGATGAGATCGGGGTTCCAGGCAAAGTAGGGGAGACCGGCAAAGCTGCCACGCAGCTCCTGGGGAATCGGTGAGCCGGGATTGGTGCGGAGGTATCCGTCTTTGCTGGCGCGGTGGTCAGCGAGCATGTTTGAGTCCATAAACGGCCTAACCGTCGGAGGCAGGTGTCGATTCCCGATCTTCGCTGGGCTAGACCGGTTCGCCGTACTTGTTGGAGTGCTCTTCGGCAGCGCTTGCCATCCAATCGTCACGTTCGATCCGGCCGGGAAAGGCCTCGAGAGCGGCGGTCACATACTGAATGTCATCTGGGGTGAAGTTGGCCACCTGACGGAAGCTGGTGATATCCAAGCTCTTGAGAAGCTTGTCCAGTTTGGGGCCGACACCGCGGATCTTATTCAGGTCATCCTCTACTACGGGGCCGCTACCTCTGGTGCGGGTTGCGATTTCTGTGACTTTGGCAACAGCGGAATCTTTGTCGGGAGTTCCGGCGGATTGGGCGACGGGGACCTCAACTACATCAGTTTCGTCCCCAGCGACAACTCCGCATCCGGCATGGAGCTCTTCGAGAGCGTGGAGGGCGGCCGAGGCTTGGTCACGTTCTTGGAGCGACGCAGCCAGTTGGGCATCGAGATCCGCAACCCTGACCATCTGATCACTGTCGGCGCCGGAGCTGGATTCCAGCTCAGCGATTCGGTCTTGGAAGCCCTCGGATGTGCTGCGACTGGCGGCCAGGGACGCAGTAACCGTCGCCATTTCGCTTGCCGAGAGATCAACACGTTCGGTCAGGTCTGCTCTCTCACTT
>RCNE010001227.1_pt1 | contig 13917 bp, 14 predicted proteins | sample 2041361 | NCBI WGS metagenome assembly RCNE01 (sample SAMN09708229, study PRJNA481090) | Marine sediment metagenome, whole genome shotgun sequencing project.
TAATGCTAAATTTATGCATTGTTTACCAGTGCGTAGAAATGTAGTTGTTGAAGATGCGGTTTTAGATGGGGGACAATCCTTGGTTATTGAGCAAGCCAATAATCGAACATATGCAGCGCAGGTAGTTTTGAAAAAGATATTGGAAAGTAGATAAGATGAGTTTGAAGTTAAAAGATAAAATATGTATTGTTACCGGCGCAACTAGTGGAATGGGTAAGGCCATCGCCAAAAGGTTTCATAAAGAAGGTGCTAAACTGGTTTTATCCGGAAGGAATGAAGAACGAGGTAATGCCTTGGCAAAAAATCTTGACAATTCAGTTTTCTTTGCGGGGGATGTTAGTAGTCCGAAATATAACGAGCAACTTGTCAAAATAGCCATTGAAAACTTCGGCAAACTTGATATTGTATCAATGAACGCTGGAATTTTAGGATTGGGTAGTGTAAAACACCTATCATTCGAAGCTTGGCATAAAACCTTAGACACAAATCTGAGTTCTATTTTTTATCTTTCGAAATACGCTATTTCCCATTTGGAAAAACATAACGGAAATATTTTAATCAATGCGTCGATTGCAGCCTATAAGAGTTTCCCGAACCACCCTGCCTATTGTGCATCAAAAGCTGGTTCTGTTGCCCTAATGAAACAAATGGCTGTGGAATATGCTCCGAAAATAAGGGTAAATGCCATTTGTCCCGGTCCTGTTGATACGCCTTTGATATGGGATTCGGCCAAGGCATTTGAAAACCCAAAAGTAGCTGTTGAAAATGCTGGAAAGGCTACTTTAATGCAACGTTTGGGAACACCTGAAGAAGTTGCAAAATTGGCCCTTTTTATGGTTTCAGATGATTCTTCTTGGATAACCGGAACCGCAATGACCATTGATGGTGGAATACTAAATGCCTAAAATGAAACAAAAACTATCTATCATAAAAATTGGCGGTAACGTCATCGAAAACAAAACAGAGCTTTCAAGGTTCTTAAAGCTTTTTGCAAGCCTTGACAGTTTCAAAATCTTAGTTCATGGTGGTGGTAAATTAGCAACCCAATTGGCGTCTAAACTCGGAATTGAATCCAAAATGGTTGATGGGCGCAGAATTACCGATACTAAAACCTTAGAAGTAATTACAATGGTGTATGCAGGCTTAACCAACAAAAACATTGTTGCACAATTACAGGCTAATCATTGCAATGCAATTGGACTGAGCGGCGCAGACGGCGATGCCATTCAAGCCCACATACGCCCTGTAACGGAAATTGACTACGGTTTTGCTGGTGATGTTGATGGAGTGAACAGTCAAATGATTTCAAAACTTTTGGATGCAGATTTAACTCCCGTTTTCTGTGCTATGACACATGACGGAAACGGACAATTATTAAACACGAATGCCGATACCATTGCTTCTGAACTGGCAATTGGCATGAGCGAACTTTATAATACCACGCTTTACTATTGCTTTGAAAAGAAAGGGGTATTAATGAATATCGAGGATGACAGTTCTGTTGTTAAGCAAATAGATTCAAGTAAATATCAAGAGCTTCTAAACGCCGGCATTATTGCAGATGGAATGCTTCCCAAATTAGAAAATTGCTTTCATGCCTTAAATAAAAATGTGAGCAAAGTATGTATCGGACATCCTTCGATGCTAGACTTGAAAAACGAACTTTTTACAACGATTACCTTATAAATGACACAGCTACAACTTACTGAAAAAGCTTTAAATTTATTGAAACAATTGATTTCAATACAATCATTTTCTGGCGAAGAGGATAAAACCGCAGATGTCATTCAAGAGTGGTTTCAGGAATTTGCTATTCCCTTTGAACGTATTCATAACAACGTCTTCGCGAAGAATAAATTCTGGGACGATAGTAAACCCACGTTATTGCTAAACTCCCACCACGACACAGTAAAACCTAATAAGGCTTACACCAAAAACCCATTTCATCCACATATCGAGGATGGCAAACTGTATGGCTTAGGTAGTAATGACGCAGGAGGGTGTTTGGTTTCACTTATCGCTACGTTCACACATTTTTACGCAGCTGAAAACCTGAATCATAATCTTTTGATAGTTGCCTCTATGGAAGAAGAAAATGCAGGCAAAAACAGTTTGAGAGGTTTGCTTCCAAATCTTCCAAAAATTGATGTGGCGATAGTTGGCGAACCTACATTGATGGATTTAGCCATTGCAGAAAAAGGTTTGGTTGTGTTTGATGCGGTAGTAAAGGGAACTCCCTCACATGCCGCGCATCCGAACGATAATAACTCCATTTATAATACGGTTGAAGTCTTAGAATGGTTCAAGAATTACAAATTCGAAAAATCATCTGAAGCTTTAGGCGATGTGAAAATGACCGTAACGCAAATCAATGCTGGCAGTCAGCATAATGTTGTTCCTGCCCAAGTAGAGTTGGTTATTGACGTCCGTGTAAACGATGCCTATTCAAACAAAGAGATAGCTGAATTATTGAAAGCAGAAGCACCTTGTGAAATACAAGAACGCGGATTGAAATTGAACTCCTCTAAAATTGATAAAGACCATGCTTTGGTGCAATCGGGTATTGCATTAGGAAGAAAAACCTATGGCTCTCCAACCCTATCTGACCAAGCTGCATTGACTTGTCAATCGCTTAAATTAGGACCAGGAGATAGTACGCGTTCGCATTCCGCAAATGAGTTTATTTACGTTCACGAAATTGAGGAGGGAATTGATTTATATATTAAAGTATTAAAAGGATTTTTGAAAAAATAAAAAAATAAAAGGATTGTCTCCTTGAGGGGGCTTTAGGGGTGTAAAAACCCGAGCTTAAAAAAACATTCAGCAACATTAAACAGATTCTGACCTTTGTCAGAATGGCAATAAAATATTCACCTATGAAACTCTGGGATAAAGGCTTTAGCACCGATAAAAAAATAGACCACTTTACAGTTGGTAACGATAGAGCTCTCGATTTGCATTTGGCCAAATATGATGTGATTGCATCAAAGGCACATGCGAAAATGCTAGGTAAAATCGGACTGTTAACTCCTGAAGAAACTATAGCACTAACAGATGAGTTAGATAGAATAGGGACTTCAATAGAAAAGGGAGAATTTAAAATCGAAGATTCTTTTGAGGACATGCACTCTAAAATTGAATTTTTGCTCACTTTGAGATTAGGAGATACCGGCAAGAAAATACATACGGCGCGCTCTAGAAACGACCAAGTTTTAGTAGCAATGCATTTGTATTTAAAAGATGAATTGAATGAAATCAAATCCCAAACGAAAGACCTTTTCGATTTACTCTTGAATTTAGCCGAGCAACATAAGTCAACTTTACTACCCGGGTACACACATTTACAAATTGCCATGCCATCGTCTTTCGGATTATGGTTTTCAGCCTATGCAGAAAGCCTAATTGACGATTTGTACTTTATTGAAGCTGCATACAAGGTAGCGGATCAAAACCCCTTAGGAAGCGCCGCTGGTTACGGTAGCTCTTTTCCAATAGATCGTAGTTTTACGACTAAAGAAATGGGTTTTGAGACTATGAAATATAATGTTGTAGCGGCACAAATGGGCAGAGGAAAAGTAGAAAAAGCAACTGCTTTTGGAATGGCCAACATTGCCGCTACCCTTTCAAAAATGGCAATGGATATCTGTTTATATATGAGTCAGAATTTTAATTTCATTTCCTTCCCAGATGAGCTAACTACGGGTTCTAGTATTATGCCACATAAGAAAAACCCTGATGTGTTTGAACTGGTTCGAGGTAAATGTAACAAACTTCAAGCGGTTCCTAATCAGTTGACTTTGGTGATTAACAACCTTCCTAGTGGATATCATAGAGATTTGCAATTAGTCAAGGAAATCATTGTACCCGCTATTCAAGACATGAAAGCTTGCTTAGAGATTCTCACTTTTAGTTTGAAAGAAATCCGTGTCAGCGAAGACATTTTAGAAGATCCTAAATACGATTATCTTTTTAGTGTTGATACCTTAAATGAACTCGTTCAAAACGGAATGCCTTTTCGCGATGCGTATAAGAAAATGGGGCAAGAAATCAATTCGGGTACATTCACCCCTAAAAGAGATATCAAACATACGCATGAGGGTAGTTTGGGGTATTTGTGTTTGAATGAGATTCGCAAAAAGATGAAGGAAGTCTAATCATAAGAAAAAATCATTTTAAAAATTGGAGTCAATCTTTATCTGCCTATCGATAAATTGCCTAAATTTAATTTGTAGCTAAATGGACAATTACGTTCAAAAACTATTTAACCATTAAAAGATAAATTATTATGGGCTTATTTTCGTTTATAAAAAACGCAGGGAAAAAATTATTTGGTAAAAAAGAAGAGGCTGTTGAAGTCGCACCAGCAAGTAAAACTGATTTGCTGAAAGCAGAAGTCGCACGACTAGGTATTCCTGTATCAGACCTTAATATAGTAATTTCAGAGATGGTTACCGTATCTGGCACAACAGATTCAAATGCGGACAGGGAAAAGCTCATTTTGGTAATGGGTAATGTCGACAACATTGGGTGCGTACAAGACAATATTGAGGTTACCAACCCTGAACCTGAGGCCACTTTTCACGTTGTACAATCTGGTGATACACTATCTAAAATTTCGCAAGTTGTATATGGCGATCCGATGAAATATAATATCATATTTGAGGCAAATCGGCCAATGTTAGAACATCCTGATAAAATCTATCCAGGTCAAACATTAAGAATACCAGTACTATAAAAAACATATTTATTGATACCTAAGGCAATTCTAACGAATTGCCTTTTTTGTTCCCAAAATCTGAACAGTAAATATAAATTCTTTTTTGTCATTGAATAGCTTAGTTTTTTAGAAAACCTACTGCTTTTATTCTTCGGTTTGGAAAATAAAATAATTTCTATCGCATTGAAATACGAACTTCATCTGTAAATATCTATGCAAAGAATTTTCGATTTTATTTTCAACATCTCTCCAAAAAAACTAGCTATTTATTTGGTGTTAGGGCCTTTACTATTGTTTTTGGTTCATACGGTGATTACTATTGTCTTTCGTAATATTTCAGAAACATCAGCACCCCACGAAACTATTGTTAATATCTTTTTAGGAGCCCTGTTTATACTTTTGACGACAATTATTCTACTTTGGCTATTCTGGTTACGTAGTACAGTCTATTCAGTTGATAATGTACAACTGGGCATAGCTCGCAAATGGTTTCGAATTGCCTTTGCCATGATATGTGTTTTTATTCTTTTTAATGTTGTGGCTTCAATTATCGAAAATTTATCAGCAACTCATGTATGGCTTGACGATTATATGTATATGATATACTCTTCTCGCGAGTTGATCAATTTTGCCGGAATCATGATTGCCTACCCGGTAGTTTGTCATTATGCAGCAAGAGCCACGTATGTTAAAGTAAATGTTCAACCTGCTACTTTTATAAGTGCTTTAGCATTTACAATAATGCTCTTATTTGGTACTGTTATGGCTATACCTTTTTTGCATAAATATTTTAGCACGAAAACATCTAAAAATTCAGAAATCATAATTATTTATGCAATTGCTTTTGGCTTAGTTATTATACTATTCATTATTGGGTTTATGGCCGCAATAGCCGGGTTGGTTTGATACAAGAAAAACAAATACTATTTAGGCCTGTAAAATTTAAAAACTATCGAAAGTAAAATGTTGAGAAAGTAAAGTGCCTGAGTGATTATCAATAGTATAAGAATTAATGATAAATCTAAACCCTCAGTAAACATTGTATTCTCATAATATCTATTCGGAACACCTTGCATACTTAAAAAGTTTAAGTGTAAAAAAAACATGAGCATGCTACCTACTCTAAGAATTAAGCGAATTAGCGTTAGCCAGAAAAATAAGTTAACACCAAATTTATTCAAAAGCCAATACCCTACCACAAATAGTAAACCAACAACTAAGAAGCTTTAAAATATGATGATGAGAGATAATAAATAAGTATCATGGACATTAATATCCAATGTGCTATCCCCGTATATATAGAGCGTAAGGTGTGAGAATAAAAATATAAGTATTGAAAAGAACCAGTATATGAATTCAGGTTTGTTCTTTATCAGTACAATTAATTTCATATTACTTGATCATACCCAAATTAATTACTTCTTGTTCCGTCAAATAACGCCAATGCCCTCTCGGAAGATCTTTTTTAGTAAGCGAGTGATATACCACCCGATCTAACATGGTTATTTCATAACCCAATTCTTCAAAAAGACGTTTTACAATATTGTTTCTTGAACTGAATATCTCAATACCAACTTGATTTTTGGGTTGATTATCAACAAAGCTAATGTCTTGAACTCTTACGGTATTTTCTTCAACAGTAATACCTTCCTGAATACGCTTTAAATCAGCACTTCTTAAGTCTTTGGTAAGGGTTACATGAAATATTTTTCGTAGGCCGTTTTTTGGTCGTGCTAATTTCTTCGTAAGCTCACCGTCATTCGTAAATAACATCAAGCCTGTTGTGCTTTTATCTAATTTGTCAACGGCAGTCAGCGCAGATTTAGAAGCTCCTGCAACTAAACTAGTAGCACTCCGTCGTCCTCTTTCGTCTTTTCCTTGAGTTACAAAATCTTTAGGCTTGTTTAGTAGTACATATTCCTTTTTAATAGGGTTCAGTCTACGACCATCAAAACGAACATCATCAGTCAATTTCACTTTATAACCCATTTCGCTGATCGGCTTCCCATTTACAGTAACACTACCAGCAGCTATATAAATATCAGCCTCGCGACGTGAACATACTCCTGAGTTTGCCAAATAACGATTCAAGCGAATAACATTAGGGTCAGAAGATTTTTTAACCGCTGTTTTTTTGCTTGAAGACTTTCCTTTCCCAATATTTCGATTTCGAAATGCTCCGGCCTTTTTTTCAGGTTTCTTTTTATCGTTTTTGGAATCTGACCTGCTCATAATTATAATTTAATTGCAAAGGTATACTTAATCTCTAAACTCTACAGTAGATTGCCGTTCTCTATTTACGGTTAATTTAGTCACATCGGGTCTTGAATAATGACCGACACAATCAAAATTCTGTCGTTCTTCATATACACGGTTGAAATCAAGTTCTTGAAATATGAGGCCTTCTTTGTGGAGTACAGGTTCAATAATCCATTCTCCATCAGGGCCTGCAATACATGAGCCCCCATTAGCGAGCTCATCTGGTGCTTTGGCCAGAATAGCATCAAGATGTGGTGTATTTTTTGGGAAATCGCTTTTGCTCATTAACGAAGAAACTGAAATTACAAAGCTTCGAGATTCACGTGCTATAAACCGTGTAATGTCTTTAGTGTTATGGTCACTACCTGGCCATACCGCAATGTGTAGGTTTTCACCTTGGCCGTAAAGTGCAGTTCGTGGCAAAGGCATCCAATTTTCCCAGCAGTTGAGCCCACCGACTGTGAATTTTTTCAAAGGGTGTACTTGCAATCCGTTTCCGTCACCAGGTGCCCAGGTCAGACGTTCGTCATACGTAGGTTGTAATTTTCGGTGTACCGATTTTATTTCTCCTTCTTGATTGATATACACCAAGGATGCATAAATACTATGACCGCCACGGTTTTGGGCACGCTCCATAATTCCCAAATAAACTGCTATCTTATTTTCTTTGGAAAGCGCACAAATACTGTCGAGTTCACCCGCCTCAATTTGGATGGAATTTCGAACATAATGTGCATGTAATTCTTTATTTATCTTTTTATCCCAAGCAGCTCCATCAGTCAAGGCTAACCAAAAGGGATAACCTGGCAAAAGTGCTTCCCCAAAGACTACAAGCTCTGCTTTTTCTCTTGCTGCTTCTTGAATAGTAGTTTCTATTTTCGATATGGTGGCTGCTTTATTTAACCAGACCGGGGCAATCTGAGCCAGAGCTGCTTTTAAAATATTCTCCATGCCATCATATTTACTGCTTAGTAGAAACCACATGTCAAGTGGTAGTTTCAATATTTCAATTTCTATTATCTTTCTCTCTTGTCTCTTGTCTCTTGTCCGAATTAAAGAATACGATTCAAAACCAGGTCAATGTCAATCAGCAAAATACTAAATACACCTGCTATAATTATGAATTTTAAAATATTATGTAACCAGACGTAGTGTTTTTTAGTACTCGATTTGAAGAGCAAAACTAGAAAAAGTATCAAAAGCACTATACAGCCCATGAAATAAAGATTCATTTGACCCACGTCAAAGTTGACAATAAGTAAAATGGAAGGAACTAGTGTCAGCAAAACTAACATAGCAATACAAAATTTTGAGGCGTTAGCACCGTAGATAATAGGTATGGTTCTATAGTTCTGTGTTAAATCACCTTTCATATTCTCCAAATCTTTAATCATTTCACGAGCTAAAATCAATAGAAATAAAAATACAGCGTGAACAAAAATAACGGACTCGAAGTTTTTATAATACACGAAAACTGCAAAAAAAGGAGCAATAGCCAGGGTCGCAGACACAAAATTACCTACTAAGGGCACTTTTTTCAGTTTGTGCGAATAAAACCAAATACCAAAAATATATGCCGAGAAAAATAATACGGCACGAAACGATACATAGCTAGCAATACATACCGCTAAAAAATTAAGAATAAAATAAGTAGTTAGTTTAAATCGTTGACTCACCAAGCGATCTAACATGGTTTTTTTTGGCTTGTTAATGAGATCTTTTTCAGCATCGTAAAAATTATTAATAATATAACCGCTTGCAATTACCAGCGCCGATGCCAAAACAATACTAAAAAGATTGATATCAAAAGCTACTTTACCAATAGACAATTCATGCCCAAGTATAAAAATTGATGCTAGGTATTGTGCAAGGGCTATCATTAAGATATTATAGCCTCTGACTGCTGAAAACAGGCTCAATAACTTTAGCAGTAAGAGCTTGTTCTTTCTGGTAAACATTTAAGAATTTTTAGAAGTTGTAAACCACTTCCAATTTGTAGTCTTTTAAAGCTGTTTTAGCTTTATCAATATCTTGTGTAAAGCCTAATATATAGCCACCACCACCTGATCCACAAAGCTTTAGATAGTAATCATTTGTATCTATACCTTGCTTCCATAATTGATGGAATTTGGCAGGAATCATTGGCTTAAAATTATCAAGTACAACGTGAGAGAGTTGTTTTAGATTTCCAAAAAGCGATTTTACATTTCCGTCTACAAAATCTTCAACACAGGCATCAGTATGTTTGATAAACTGGTCTTTCAACATATTTCTGAAGCCTTCTTGTTTCATTTTTTCCATGAAAATCTGAACCATAGGTGCGGTTTCACCTGTGATACCACTATCCAACAAAAACACAGCACCTTTTCCCTCTGTATTTTGGGAAGGTATACTGGTTGATTCAATATTATCTTGAGAGTTAATTAGAATAGGCAGACTCAAATAGCTATTCAAGGGGTCTAAGCCTGAAGACTTTCCGTGAAAGAAAGATTCCATTTTACCAAAAATATTTTTAAGCTTTAAAAGCTTTTCTCTTGTCAAATTTTCTAAAACTGTAATCTTATCGGTTGCATACTTGTCATAAATAGCTGCAACTAAAGCTCCGCTACTACCCACTCCATACCCTTGCGGAATTGAGCTATCAAAATACATCCCTTGATTAACATCACTTTTTAAAGTGGTAAAATCAAAAGAAACCAACTCAGGACTGTTTATTTGAATCATTTCAAGATAACTCACAAACTCTCTGAGCCCGTTATTTGATTTTTTAGCTTTTTCTGATCCTGCATCCTCTGTCTTTAAAGCTCCTTTAAAAAAATTAAAAGGAATAGATAATCCTTTGGAATCTTTAATAATTCCGTACTCTCCGAAAAGAAGGATTTTAGAATAAAACAAGGGACCTTTCATACTATTATTCAATTTGGGATAACTACCTAACGCTTATATGACGTTTTAATGATTAAAAGTTACATCTTTTTAGCACCAAAACCAATTCTATCGCAAATGTACTGCCCATTTTCGCAAAATGCAACTAGCTCATTCTTAATAAATTGAAATACTTCATGCTTTTCAGACTCAGGGTATAAAACATGAACATTGGCGCCCGCATCCAGCGTAAAACAAACATGAGTATTAGAAGATTCTCGAAACGCCCATATTTTATTGATAATTTCAAGAGTGTTAGGCTTCATAAGAATAAAATAAGGTAAGCTAGTCATCATCATAGCGTGTAATGTCAAAGCCTCACTTTCGACAATTTTTATGAATTCAACGAGATTTCCTTCAGCAAAAACTGATTTTAATTTGGTCAGGTTTTGGTGCGCTTGAACGAATCGATTTTCCGCAAATGCATGATCGTGCATTAAATCGTGCCCAACTGTACTGCTCACTTGTTTTTGACCCTTATCAACCAATAGTATGGTATCATGGTATTTTTTAAACACATCATGTACCTCGTAGGGGTATTTAATAGCGTACAAATTAGAACTACCTTCAGTATGGTTGTGATTACCCCATTGCATCAAATCACCCTCAATACTTCGACAAGCACTACCTGATCCTAAACGGGCCAAAAAAGATGCTTTTTGGTTAAAATAATCATCAGTCATGTCAGGTTGCATCGTCTTTTCTACCTCCATTAGACATAATGCCAATGCGGACATTCCACTTGCAGAAGAAGCTATACCACTACTATGAGGAAATGAATTTGAAGTATCAATGCTAAAATGATACTCTTTCAAGAAAGGAAGATAGGTTTCAATACGACTAAAAAAAGTTTTGATCTTGGGTTTGAAATCTTCTTTGGGTTTGCCCTCAAAAACCAAATCAAACGAAAAGTCTGATGCTCTTGCATCTAATTTTCTATAAGATGTTTTAGTGCTTGTTGCACAGGCGTCTAGCGTAAAACTAATCGACGGGTTTGCAGGAATTTGATTAGCCTTTTTTCCCCAATATTTTACAAGAGCGATGTTACTAGGAGATTTATAAGCCACATCTCCATGGTTTACTGAACTTGTATAAAGAGAAGGAATAAAATCTTTTTCAGTCATTGAAAACACAATTTGTACAAAGATAGTTTTACTTAGGCTGCGAATCGATAAATTCGTTAGTAGTTAAATGCAACAACTTTAAAAAGTCATGTTTATTCAGAAATTTCAATCAATTTTAGCATGGTTCTGTGATTTCTTGAAGTGGCTTGAACTTTTAGTTTTCGTTCAATATGGTTGTTGGTTAATTTGGCATTTCCCGCCCCATTTTTGCAATTAATGTAAACGCAAGTATTGGTGATTTTAAACAACTCATTCGGGTATGTTTTCTGGTCTAGCGCATCAATATTCTCTTGTTCAGGAGCCGTTTTTAATAGAGCGTAATAGATTCGTTTCGCCTCTAAATCTTCTGCCTTTTTATATGGACTTTCTTCAAGAATGTTTAAGATGTCTGTTCTTGATTTTACCAACACAGGCACGTCAAAGCCAAACGTTTCTTGAATACCGTTTTTGATTTTTTCAGCCAATTCTTGATTTATACTTTTCTCTGATTTGAAAATAACATTTCCGCTCTGAATGTAAGTCGCGACATTAGCAAATCCTAAATCTTCGAGCATCACTCTCAGATCAGCCATTTTGATCTTTTTTACTCCGCTTACATTTACCCCTCTCAAGAATGCTATATACGTTTGCATAATTTTACTTTGTTACAATTCCTTGTGCCGCGATATAACCACTAGTCCAAGCATTTTGAAAATTAAACCCTCCGGTAATAGCGTCGACATTAATTACTTCACCAGCAAAAAACAAATTTGAATGTAGTTTGCTTTCAAAAGTCTTAAAATTAATTTCTTTTAAGTTTACACCACCTGCGGTAACAAACTCTTCTTTAAATGTGCTTTTACCGTCAACCTCAAATTCGCCTTGAGTTAAATGATCCGCTAGATTTTGCAGAAGAGATCTTGTAGTATCTGCCCATTTCATGTCTTCAGGGATGCCCGATGCTCGAACCAAATTTGTCCACAACCTTCTAGGAATGTCTACCGCTTTAGTTCTCAAAACCGTTCGCTTGGCTTCTACCTCTTTAATTTCAAAGAGTAAATCAATAATCGATTCCGCATGGTAGTCTGGCAACCAATTTATTCGAATTCTAAATTTGTAATTCACCTCATTCAAAAGCCTAGCCCCCCATGCAGATAGCTTCAAAATTGCAGGTCCACTCATTCCCCAATGCGTAATTAACAAAGGCCCTTCTGACACTAAAAGCGCTTTTTCAACTACTTTACTGTGGAGTTTAATGGTTATTTTGGGCTGATACACCTTCTTCGGTAACACTTCGACCTGAGCATTTGTACTTAAACCAGGTATGCCTTTAATCCGCTCATCTTTAATATTAAACGTAAATAATGAAGGTACTGGTCGTTCGATAGAGTGACCCAAATTTTCAAGCATTTTCCAAATCTTCGGATTACTGCCTGAAGCAATCAACAGCTTTTTGCAGTAGTAGGTCTTTTTAATAGACGTTACCTGCCATAACTTTTGATTTTCTTTTTCTTCGGATATAATTTTGACAACACTACTATGTTTTAAAACTTCAATTCCTAAACGGTCAACTTCTCGAAGAAAGCAATCTATAATATCTTGTGAATTATTAGAAACTGGAAACATCCGACCATCTTCTTCTATTTTTAATGGTACACCGCGTTCTTCAAAAAACGCCACAGTATCTCCGCTACAATAAGTATGAAAAGGGCCCAATAATTCTTTCTCACCTCTAGGATAATTTTTAACTAATGCACCTGGTTCAAACTCCGCATGAGTAACATTGCACCTTCCTCCCCCAGATACTTTCACTTTTGAAAGCACCTCTTTTCCTCGTTCAAGAATAGCAATTTTTAAGGTTGGGTCGGCCTCTGCGGCATGAATTGCAGCATAGAAACCTGCTGCACCTCCTCCAATAATCAATACGTCAAACATCAGTTTACTCGTTCAGGATAATTGGTAATAATACCGTCAACACCAAACCGCTTCATTTTCAAAATGTCTTCAGGTTCATTGACGGTCCATACATAAATTTTAAACCCTGCCTCTTGAATTTCAAGATTATTTTCAGCAGTGAGCATTTCAAAATTAGGATTGATCGCTTCCGCGTTTAATTCTTTAGCTATGCCTATTGCATCAGCCGGGTCATCTTCGGCGAGTATAGCTATTGGTATGTCAGCATTTAACGCTCGCATAGCCTTAAGCTCATCCCATCTAAAACTTGAGATCAGAAAATCGTCTAATTTCCACCCCTTTTCTTTGATGTAATGGTTGACAATAAAATTTACTCGGTCGGTAGTACCGGCCCCTTTTAATTCGATATTCAATTTGACCTTGTGATCCATTAAATTGAGCACATCTTGTAGCTTGGGTATTTTATGCCCCCCATCTAATGTAACCTTCATTAATTCAGAATAATTCCAATCTTCTATCTTGCCTTCAGCATTAGTCAAACGTTCTAAGGTATCATCGTGAAAGACTATTGTTTCTCCACTTTTAATATTAAAAACATCAATTTCTATCATATCAACACCTAAATCCATTGCCTTTTGAACAGACGCAAGTGTATTCTCTGTTTCGTGCCCCATGGCGCCTCTATGTCCAATTATTAAAGGTTTGTTCATTTCCATACAACTTGAAAACAAAAATAACGAAAGTAGTAGTGCAGTAAATTTCATTTTAAACATTTTAGCTTAATAAAAGCCCAAATATACAACGGCTTATATTATTGATAAGTTAACCCTTCATCTATACTATTCAAAAAAGACTTAAATCCACATAAAAGTCATATAATCAGATAGCTATGGATGATACAATTTTTAAAATATCATATTTTATACATATATTTATAAGACAAGCAACCAATTAAAAGTAGTACTATGTTTACAAAAACCAATCTGATTTCAACAATTG
>RCNE010001228.1_pt1 | contig 13912 bp, 10 predicted proteins | sample 2041361 | NCBI WGS metagenome assembly RCNE01 (sample SAMN09708229, study PRJNA481090) | Marine sediment metagenome, whole genome shotgun sequencing project.
CTGAGCAATTGAAGGTATTGATTCTCAGGATAGCAAATACGGCCCGCGATATGACTACCGCGGAAGCAATGGCAGCAATGAACGCAGAAGACGTACCCTGCTCGCCTGCGCAGCATTGGTGAGATTGACGGTGTGATACAGCTCAGTGGCCGGGCGACGACAAAAGGTTGGCAGAGATGGGCAAAATATACATCAAGAATAACCGCAAAAATATTCTCCGAATATAAAACTACAAATAATCTTTTCATTGAAAACAGTATGGGCTGAGGAGTTAAGTTGCCAGTACCGACTAGGGTCATGTCTTCAGCACTTCAAGCTGTATCGCTTAGGTGCGAGCACCTCGAGAATCCGTTGGGAATCGATGTCGCTAGGCCGCAACTTAGCTGGGCACTGCAGGGCGACGGGCGCGGCCGTCGGCAGTGCGCTTATCGTATCGTGGTCGCGAATGACCCGGATGATTTCGCATTTGAGACTCGGCTCCGTTGGGACTCGGGACGCATCGATACCGGCGAATGCTTTGGTATCCACTACGCGGGACCGGGGCTGAAAAGTTGCGAACGCGTCTGGTGGTCGGTTCGAGTCTGGGACGAACAGGGCCAATCGGTTATGAGTGATGCGGCGATTTGGGAAGCTGGCATCCTCGATCCGGCCGAATGGCAAAGCGACTGGATTACCGCACCACTCGCGCCCAGGGGCCTACGGGCACCCGGCCGCGAGGATTCGTTCGAGGATATCGGTTGGTTGCGCACCGAGATCGGCTCCAGTCCCGTCACATACTTTCGAAGGGAGCTTCGCCTCGACAAGCCGCTTAGACGCGCCAGAGCATACGCGACCGCGCTTGGGTTATACCGACTCTACATTAACGGGACACGGGCAGATGATCGTGCCTTCGCGCCGGGTTGGACGGACTACCATCAACGCACCGAATATCAGTCCTATGACATCACGGATCACTTGAGAGACGGCGAGAATGTCTTAGCGGTCACCTTGGCAGAGGGGTGGTACGCCGGGTACGTTGGTTTCACGCCACGAAGGCGAGGTGCGCACTACGGTAATCGCCCCTATTTTCTCGCCCACGTGCTCCTTGAGTTTGAGGACGGGACTCGCTCGATTGTCGCAACAGACGGAAGTTGGCAAGTTACCCTTGGTCCGATTCGGTATTCGGACCTGTTGAAGGGCGAGCTCTATGATGCCCGCCGTGAGCTTAGTGGCTGGCACACACCCGGGTACGACGGTGCCAACTGTTTCCCGGCGGAGATCGGTCCGGACCGAGGCGGAGCACTTGTCGCAGAACGTGCTCAGGCAATGAAAATTGTCGAAGAAGTCAAACCGGTGTCTGTCACCCCAACATCGACGCGTAGTTACGTTTTCGATCTGGGACAAAACATGGTTGGCCACGTACGTCTTAGGCTGCAGGCAGCGTCTGGGACAACCGTAAAGATACGTCACGCGGAGGCGTTACATGAGGACGGTTCGCTCTATACGGAGAATCTGCGCACAGCAACGGCGGAGGATACCTACGTTTGCAAAGGGCAAGGCATTGAGACCTACGAGCCGAGCTTCACCTATCATGGATTTCGCTACGTCGAATTGTCAGGGCTTGACGCACCGCCGGATCTGGGCGCGTTGACAGGTCGTGTTTTGATGTCCGCCGTACCACGCACTGGCACCTTTCGCTGCTCGAGCCCACTGGTCAATCAACTCTATAGCAACATCGTCTGGAGTCAGAAAGGAAATTTCATCAGCGTGCCGACGGATTGTCCGCAGCGCGATGAACGGCTGGGCTGGTTGGGCGACGCGCAGGTCTTTGCCTCCACCGCGGCCTACAACATGGACGTCAGTGCGTTCTTCACAAAGTGGATGTTCGATGTCGCCGACGCCCAGCTTCCGGATGGCGCGATAACCGACGTGGCGCCACTGCTCTTGTTCGAAAATGGCGGCGCTCCCGGTTGGGCCGAGGCGGGCATCATCATTCCATGGACCTTGTACCTCCACTACGGCGATAGTGCAGTCATTGATCGGCATTGGAACACGATGGTGGCTTGGATGGACTATGTCGCGCGGCACAATCCGACCGGACTTCGTCAAAACGCGCTCAACCTCAACTTCGGCGATTGGCTGGCCATAGGTTCGGATGCGCCAAGAGATCTGATTGCAACGGCGTTCTATGCCTATAGCGCACGGCTGATGGCCGATATGGCCGGCATCCTCGGTCGATCTGATGAACAAGACGAGTATTCGATGCTGTGGTCGCGCATTCGAGGCGCCTTTGTAGAAGCGTTCGTTGACGACGATGGCGCAGTCGCCGGCGAAACTCAGACAGGATTTGCGTTGGCACTCGCGTTCGATCTATTGCCCGACAACTTGAGACCGGTTGCCGCGACGCGACTGGTCGAGAACCTCGAGGCACATGATTGGCGGATGACCACGGGGTTTCTCGGCGTCAAGTGGTTGTTGCCGGTGCTGTCCCGATTTGGTTTTTCAGACGTTGCCTACAAGCTGTTGCTTGGCGAGGCATTCCCCTCTTGGGGCTTCTGCATCAGGCAAGGTGCCACGACGATGTGGGAGCGATGGGACAGTTGGACTCCGGAGCACGGCTTTCAAGAGGAGATGAACTCCTTCAATCATTATGCGTTTGGCTCGGTTGGCGAGTGGCTCTACGGATATCTCGGCGGCATTCGCCCGGACCCGCACCGCGCGGGTTTCCAGCACGTCATCGTTGCGCCCGAAATTCAAGCAGGGATTGGCTGGTGTGATACCGAATATCTTTCCCGAGTCGGACGATTCGCCGTCGCGTGGAAACAATCCGATGACGGCAAGATCGTGCAAGTGACAATCCCGCCAAATGCAACGGCGACCGTGCATCTACCCGCCGGCAAGAAAGAGCTGGTAAGCGAAAGTGGTTCAGACCTCGACTCGGCAACCGGCGTTGTTAGTTCCAAAGAACAGGATGGACAGGTTGTCGTCGAGATCGAGTCGGGGGAATTCGTGTTCAATATTCAAAACTGCATGCGGAAAAATGCGTGAACCTCATAACGACGACCTCAATCCGCAGGTCTACCCGCCGGGCATGACTAATCGGCAATAGGAGCAGTCGCATGGAATACCACAAACTGAGGCCGAAGGAACTCGTCCGAGTCCGCAATGAATGCTCTGTTGCTTACCTGGGCCTGGGAATACTGGAGTGGCACGGATTTCACAATCCGGTCGGCTTGGATGGCATCAAGGCACACGCTGCTTTGAAACACCTTGCAGATAGAGTAGGTGGATTGGTCATGCCACCACTTTATTGGGGCGATCATCGGGGCCATATCTGCGAAGTTGTATTCGATCCGGCGGTGAGCGAGTGGCTTCCACCTGGTACTACAGACCATTCAAGCGGAATCTGTCATGCGATGGGATTGTCTCGTGACCGAATGGAAGAGGAGGGCAGACGTTCGCAAGAAAACGGAGGATGGCAGCTTTGGAAAGACCTGGTCGTTCACATCTTTTTTCAGGTCGAGTCGCTGGGAATGAAGACCATCGTGCCATACCCGGGACACTATCCTTTGATCGAACCGTTGGACGCCGCGATAAGAGATTACAAGCTGAATGGTGGTTCGTGCGACATATTTGTTTTGAAGGACCAGTTGATAGCAGAAGGTGATCACGCTGCGAGATTTGAGACGTCGCTGTTGCTGGCGCTGTGCCCGGAGCTTGTGGACATGAACGAGCTGGACGCAGGCGCAGACCAACACCTGGGTGTGCTTGGCGAAGATCCGCTGAAGACTGCGACAGCGGAGTATGGGCGACAGATCCTGACCGAATTCGAAAGGCTGCTGGCGCAGCATCTCGGCACGGTGGAGTCCAGCGGATAGCAGGTACTCATGATGATCGGCGATGAAAATCAGGCACGACTTCCGAATCGATGTACAGTTCGTCTTTGTCATTTGACCCAGCCACGGTCACTCTTGATGCTCCCACGCAATGACTGTTTGAATTTGTTCACCAAGGCCAGTAATGCCGCAGCGAAGTAACGCACCTGGCTGAAGCCACGCCGGTGAGGTTTGGCCGAGGGCAGTTCCCGAAGGAGTTCCAGTGAAAATGAGATCGCCAGGTAACAACGTCATGACGATGGGGTCGTCGCGCTCTAATGGTTCAGAAATTTCCGGATTTCCAAAAGTTGACCCATCAAGATGGAACCGCATCAAAAGCCTTTAATTATAGGTTGATTGTTAGGTGCAAACCGATGATGAAGACAGCTGCCAAACGGCAGTAATTCGTTCGCGGATTGCGAATAATGAGATGTTCTGCAGCGGATTTGAAACCACAGCTATCCACTGACCATCAGCGGCCCTGATTTTTGATCAATGATCCGGGTCTTCACACTGGGGACCGACGCCAGTTGCGCCGCTAGTGTGAGGAAGGCCGGCCGGCCGGCTCAGGCACCCTGCATGTGAAGTTCCCAGCATCGTTGATATCGCCCGCGCCCGTGTATTGAGCAGTTGCGGGATATTGACAAAGGGGGCGTGTCCGCACGGGGCTGCGGTCAGGCGGGTCAGAGACGGTCAGATTGGGCGCAATGCCTTGCTCCACCCAATCTTGCAGTGCCGGAAGCGGATCGAAGGTGTTGGGACCGACGCCGCCGCCGCAGTGATTCATGCTAGGGATAAGAAAGTAACGATAGAAGGAGTCCACCTTTTCCCGACCCATTACCTCGACGACGTCTTCATAATATTGACTACTCGGCACCGGGCTTATCGCCTGATCGGCCTCGCCATGAAAGACGATAAGTTTGCCGCCGTTGCGATAGAACGGAGTTAGATCAGGGTTATCCGCGTCATACGCCCAGCCCACCTTCTTTAGCGCATAATCGTAGTCGCGCTCCGGATTCAGGGATTTCACAAGATCATATTTCGGGTCTTCAAAAATCACGGATTTCCAGAACTGAACCCAATTTGCGGTCGGCGCTTTAGCTCCGATCCAAGGCCACGCGGATTCGGAACCCAGCATGTAGGGGTCGGCGAGCTGTGTACCGTTTCGGCGACGCTGCCCGGTGTAAGCGCTCATGATCGCCTGGGCTTGCGGGCCAGAAAGGCAAGTCGGAAGATCCTCCTCGGTGCAGGTGATTTTTTGAATATCGAACCGACATTCGGTCGGCTGCGAAAGGATCCCGTCCTCGAGTCCATCGGCCGCATCGCACTGCTGCATGACCTCGTCGTGAAGCACCATGCGCTTTGTTTCCGGTACCCAAGCGGATGGGTCGCGCAGTCCTGGGAGCGCAACCGCCGTGGCCGAAATCATTGCGCGCGTCCATTGCGCGACGGGACTGCCAGCCAGGATGCCATCATAGTCATGCGGCCAGCGCTGCGCGTTCATCAGACCCTTTCCGCCGCCTTGGGAACAACCCACCCAATAGGAATAATCTGGCGGGCGGCCATAGAATTGAAGCACGATGTCCTTCGCAACCACCGTCGTGACGTGGATTGCCCTAAATCCGAAATCGACCACCTTTGCCGGATGACCTATCGCCCAGCTTTGATCGACAGCGGCTTCCATGAAAGTAGAGCCCTGTCCAACGTGCCCGTTGTCAGTGGAAACTGCGGCGAAACCAGCATCAACGGCGGCGGCTAGCCCTCGCGTACCCGTCCCCCAACTGGAATACACAATGAAACCGGAGTTGCCCCCACCACCGACACCCTGGAAGCGACCGTTCCATTGCGATCGAGGCGGCAACCAAACTTCGAATCCAATTCTTGAGTCGAACTCGGGTTGAGCAATGGCCACCACTCGGCAAAAGTCCGATCGGGTCGAAGACTTCATTGGCCCAAACGGCGTACCAGCTTTCACCAATTCGGCTGAGACGATCGTTATGTCTGAGCCGCCCGCGCTTTGGGCGAGCGACGAGCAATGTTGTGCGTCAGCAAGAGTGGATGAGTCAGCCGACACGACCGTCGCTTGAGGTCGGGCCACGCCTCCGGCCACAAGGAGTACGCTGAGTGTTGCGACTTTAGCAATCCGACTTGTGAACGCGGACAAGTTATTTCTCCTCACTTAAGCATGGTCAGGCAGCCCCACGCCGAAGATGGACACATAAAAATTATAGGTGACGTGGAACTAGACAACGGAATCACAAGCGTGCCCCGATTCGAAAAAAGTTTCGATATTTTGGATTACGCGGAATCCCATTTCGCGTCGTGATTCACGAGTGGCTGTGCCAATGTGGGGCAGCAAAGTCACTTGCTTCATTTTCCGCAATTCCTCGCAAACATTGGGTTCCATTTCGTAGACGTCGAGCCCCGCCGCAGCAAGATGATTTGAACGCAAGGCATCAATCAGTGCTTTCTCGTTAACAAGTGTCCCTCGCGCAGAATTAATAAGTATAGCGCCCCGTTTCATTTCGCTGAGGGCACGCGCGTCTATCATGTAGCGGGTTTTCTCGTTCAATGTGCAATGCAGCGATACAATATCTGCGTTTCGCAATAGCGATTCAATATTCGGCGCGAAGGTGGCACCGAATCGCTTCTCAAATTGTGAATCCTTGCGTGGGCTGTGGTAGACAAGCTGCATGTTAAACGAGTGCGCCCGCTTTGCCACCGCGCGACCAATTCGTCCCAAGCCAATGATGCCGAGCACTTTTCCAGATACCCGAGTGCCGAAATAATTCGTTAATGCAAGCCCTTGCCATTCGCCAGTGCGCAGAATTGATTCTGCGCGATAAAATTGCCGGCAAGCAGAAATTATAAGGCCTATCGTAAGGTCAGCTGTGCACTCCGTTACGACGTCTGGCGTATTGGTTACAGAGATATTGCGAGACGCGGCACTCACCAGATCTATGTTGTCGATTCCTGCGCCATAATTCGCTATGAGCCGAACCGATGCGGGCAATTGCCGGATTAGATCTGCCGAAATTCGATCCCCGGACGTTGGCGCAATCACGTTCGAGCAATGTACAGCGCATCGTTGAATGATTGTTTCGGCACTGAGTGAAGTCGAGCCAGATACTGTCACTACATCGTAGCGATTCCGCAGAATGTCCTCGACCTCTTCGGGCCATCGACAGGTAAGGACTATGCGCGGTTTCACAATAGATAATTCAGGCGGATCACTGGAAAAGTATCTTGAAGCGCGCGAAGTCTTCCGATGTCAGAGCCATCGGGTCATAATTGTCGACGGGCGCTCTCTGTACTACGTCCCAATGCTCGACGAACTGGTGCTCGTGGTCAAATCGCATGATATCCACAACCACAACCGCGGGGAGCAATTTGTGGAGGATTACAAAATCACCTGCGGCAAACAGGTGGAGCACCTGTACTTTAAACCGGCCAGGCCGCTTCCAAGCCACGGAAGTTACGTAGCGCCTAAGTCCTTCGCGACCTTGGCCAATACCGTGAGTATGCTGTATGTAATTTTCTACGACGTAATCATCGATAAGCGATTCATCCACGCCATGTAGGCAATCAAGTGTGAAATGTAGTAGTCGCCGCTCATTGTCAGTCAAATTTTCGCGTTCGAAATGAACAGTCTGATCTCTTTTTTCGTCCATTCAAGAATCCAATTGCCTCCTATACGTTGACCAACGCTATCATGTCCGTCTTCAAACAAATGGAACAGGCGTGGCGATTTGATCGCTTCTAGCGAAGCAAAGAGTTGCGCCAGCGCTCGCGATATTGCCTGAAGAGAAAACTCGGCTCTGCCGCTGTGTAAACCGGCGGCAGGGCTGGCGACTCATTCGGCCAGTCGATAAGGCGCGTTGCACCACCAATCGTGCCGGCCGAATCGTCGGAAATTCGCAGAATCTGATGTTGCCTGAAATGCGCTAAAGCTTCGATAAATATGGTGTCGCGAATGAAACGTCCTTCTATGACTAAGTCGCCGGATGCATCCAACGCATCGAGACACGCGTCGGTCATTAGCGCGCAATACAGTGATGCCATCGCGCGCCGCCCGGTTGCAGTCTTTGGTGGATTGATGATCTCGCCGCGCGCGCCCGGGTATGGCCCGCCGGCATCAGCAAAGGAGGGTAGCGCCATACTCCCGTGCGTCATTACATCCCGAGCATGGACCAGATTTGGAACTTCCATCGATTCCACGTCGCCAAGAATTAACGCGAACTCCCTGCCGCCCATGAAGCGGGCACAGGGCACAGGATTCGCGAACACATCCACATTGGCGAGCATGTCGCGATCTGCATCAAGGTTGTCGAGTTCGTGACCACCCGCCATGCAAACAACCCAGGTACCGGTCGAGACAACACAAAAACGATTATTTTCGCCACGAAGATGCTGCAAATACGATGCGTTACTGTCGTGGATGCCACAGTGAATCTGGCAGCCAGGATTGAGGCCCGTCGACCGGGCGACATTCGGCAATACCGTTCCGAGTACTTCCCACGCAGAGCGTCGCGGTGGCATGAGGTCACGCCAGCCCTGATCAACTACGAGCGAAGAGTATTGCCTATCGACCGGGCGCCACAGGTCGGTGTGACTGCCCAGCGATGTCGCTTCGGTAGCAAGTACGCCGCACAGTCGCTCGGCCCAATACTGGGGGTAGGGCACGATGGCCGACACCCGGGCAAACTCGCTCGGCAGCGTTTGTTGAATATAAAAAATCTGCCGTCCTGCGTTCAGGCCTGCCGGAAGACGCGGCGAGTACGTCGCGTCAAAAGAGTCACGTACTCGATCGTACGTCGTATTAAGCGACTCAAAGCCGGTGTACTCATAGTCCATAACTGGAACAGCAAGTTCTCCGTCGGCAAGCAACGCGAAAGCGGCTCCATGTGTGACGACAATACAAGCCGAGACGTTGGCAGCAAAGCCGCTGTCGCGGAGCGATTGCAGCATCCACAGCCAGGTAGCGTCGGTATCGAGGTGTTGATACGGGCCGCTGGTAAGGCTAGCGCTGGCGCGCTCTGCCGCATGCGCGGTCGAACCGTCATTGGCGAGCACGACAAGCCGCGAGCGGGTCTTGCCGATATCGAAGATTGCAACGGTTTTGTCACACAAATGATTGAACCTGATTGAAAATGATTGAAATATGATGGAATCAACCTCATAATGGCCTATGGCGTGCGTGAAGTGCAAACGCGGAGTCAGTACCGGAATTAATCATCGATACGAAAAGGATTGAGATGCAAAACCGTTGGAATACAGACGATGCACTGAAGATGAGCGAACCTGAGCGGCTGCTGTATCGCTCCAATTTGCTCGGTGCGGATCTCTCAATCACCAATTTCGGTGGTGGCAATACTTCGGCGAAAGTTACCGAAGCTGACCCGGTAACGGGACAGGCGACAGAGGTGCTATGGGTGAAAGGCTCTGGTGGCGACCTGGGTTCCATGGGCATGGACGGTTTCTCGACGCTGTATCTCGACAAGCTGCTTGCACTCGAGGGTCGTTATACGGGCATAGAGGCTGAGGACGACATTGTCGCCTACCTGCCGTATTGCACATTCAATAACAACCCGCGCGCAGCGAGCATCGATACGCCGCTTCACGCGTTCCTGCCGTTCGCGCATATTGATCACATGCACCCCGATTCGGTCATAGCGATCGCCGCTGCAAAAAACAGCGAATCTCTCACGGCGAAAATTTTCGATAACCAGATTGGCTGGCTTCCCTGGCAGCGCCCTGGGTTCGATCTCGGTCTGCGGCTGCGAGACCTCGTCCAGAAACAACCCGGTCTTCGTGGCGCGGTACTGGCGGGGCATGGGCTGTTTACGTGGGGCGAGACATCTCGGGAGTGTTATGAGACGACTCTTTGGGCCATTGATCGAGCACAATCCGCGCTCAATGAGAATAAAGACAAGCCGGCTTTCGGCGGCTTGGCACGCGCGCTTCAGGATGAAAGCGAGCGCCTCGCAACGGCGAGTCGCCTGTTGCCCGCGATTCGTGCGAGGATCAGTGACGGTGCGCCTAAGGTCGGTCATTTTAACGATCAGGATGAAATGCTGCAGTTTGTAGCATCAGCCAATCTCGAATTGAATGCCGCACTTGGTACGTCGTGCCCCGATCATTTCCTGCGCACCAAGATCAAGCCACTGATCGTCCCGGATGCTGCAGTTAGTGGTGATGATGACACGGCGATGGCCGCATTGGACGAGGCGCTTGAAACGTATCGCCAAGACTATGCAGCGTACTACGAGCGCAACGCCGATGCCGATAGCCCGGCAATCCGTGACCCGAATCCGGTGGTGTTCCTGATCCCAGGCGTCGGTATGGCAACGTTCGCTGCGAACAAGGCGACGGCACGCATCGCCGGTGAATTTTACGTCAATGCCGTAAACGTGATGCGAGAGGCCGATCGCATGGATGAGTACGTTGGCATCGACGAAAAAGAGGCGTTCAATATCGAGTACTGGGCGCTCGAGGAAGCAAAATTGCAGCGCATGCCCGCGGCGAAACCGTTAGCGGGGCGCATCGCGCTTGTCACTGGTGCGGCCGGTGCCATAGGCAGGGCAGTTGCCGAGAGACTGCTGCGTGAGCATGCCGTTGTGATGCTCGCGGATATCGATGCGCCGTCGCTTGAGTCGGTGCATGATGAATTACAACAGGAATTCGGTGCCGACAACGTCCGCAGTATTGTCATGGACGTCACTGATCAGAACAGCGTTAGTTCGGCGTATGCCGAACTGGCGCGGGAATACGGGGGCGTCGACATCCTCGTGGCAAACGCCGGTATTGCATCGTCAGCCGCATTCGAAAATACCGATATCACTTTGTGGAACAAGATTTTCGATGTTTTGTCGACCGGCTATTTTCTCACGACGCGGGATGCCTACCAACTAATGAAACAGCAGCAGAGTGGTAACATTGTTTTCATTGGCAGCAAGAATGCGTTGGCCGCTGCATCGGGCGCGGCAGCTTATGCGTCTGCCAAGGCGGCCGAATTGCACCTCGCTCGCTGCTTGGCACTTGAAGGTGCGGCACATGGCATTCGCGTAAACACAGTCAATCCTGACGCGGTGTTAGCCGGTTCGAAGATATGGGACAGCAACTGGCGTGAGGCGCGCGCGCGTGATCATGGCGTGAGCGATGATGAACTCGAAGCGCACTACCGTAATCGCAGCCTCTTAAAGAAGGAGGTGTTACCCGCCGACGTAGCTGAGGCGGTATACTTTTTCACCAGTGACGCGTCCGCAAAGTCGACCGGCAATATTCTAAATGTCGATGCTGGCAACGCCGCCGCATTTCCACGCTAGGGAGCCGAACAAAGATGCCTGCCAAGATGCCAGTCGATCCCGGAATCGTCGCCGAGCAAAATGCGATCGAGGAAACAGCCTTAAACACTGACTTCGATGCACTTGGGGAACAACTCGACAGAAACGGCATTGATATCGAATCGATAACCGCGGAGGTGCAGGCATTTGATGTGGCGATTCCAACCTGGGGTGTCGGTACCGGCGGTACGCGATTCGCACGCTTTCCGGGCCCAGGCGAACCACGCAATATTCTCGAAAAAATAGAGGATTGCGCCGTTATTCATCAGTTGGGGCAGGCAACATCAACGATGTCACCGCATTTTCCGTGGGATAGTTGGAACGACGCGGCCGAATTGGTCGATCATGCGACAGGTTTTGGTATGGCTTTCGACGCCGTCAATTCGAACACCTTTCAGGACCAGCCCGGCCAGGCTCATTCATACAAGTTCGGTAGCCTGACGCATACAGATAGCGCCGTGCGCGAGCAGGCGGTGGCACATAACATCGCGTGCATTGAACAAGGCAAGCTAATTGGTTCGAAGGCCATAACGGTCTGGATTGGCGACGGCACAAACTTTCCGGGTCAACAAAACTTCACGGCAAGCCTCGACCGTTACCTTGACAGCATGCGAGAAATCTATGCTGCGCTTCCGAGCGATTGGAGGCTTTTCATTGAGCACAAGTTGTATGAGCCCGCATTTTATTCGACCGTCATTCAGGATTGGGGCACAAATTATCTGTGTGCGACCGAATTGGGCGAGCAGGCAAAATGTCTTGTCGATCTCGGCCATCATGCGCCTAATGTAAATATTGAAATGATCGTCGCGCGGTTGATTCATTTTAGAAAGCTCGCCGGCTTTCATTTTAACGATAGCAAGTACGGTGACGATGACCTGGATGCTGGCTCAATTCAGCCGCTGCAGTTATTTTTGGTGTTTAACGAACTCGCCGACGCGGCAGCACGCGACGCCGACGGATTCGATCCGGCTTACATGCTTGATCAGTCGCACAATGTCACAGACCCGATCGAAAGTTTGATTTACAGTGCGGCGACGGTGCAGGGTATGTACGCTCGAGCCATGCTCGTTGATCGTGCGCAATTGCGTGGTCATCAATCGGCGAATGATGCGCTAATGGCGAGGCACACACTCATGACGGCGTACGAGACCAACGTGCAACCGATCGTGGCGATGGCGCGTCGCCGCTCTGGCGGCGCCATCGATCCGATTACCACTTATCGCGCATCAGGCTACCGTCAACGAATGGCCGAAGAGCGACCGGCCGCGGGCGCCGGTTCTGCCGGCATCATTTAGGACGGCGATATGGCAACAAACAACAGGATGCACAAGCGCAAACGATTCCAGGTCATTCGCAAAGCGCTCAAAGATCAGGGCGTTGTCACCGTGCAGGAGTTGATGGATAAGCTCGGCGCATCCTCGGCCACGGTGCGCCGTGATATCAATGAACTGGATGAGCAGGGTGACTTGCGCAGGGTGCACGGTGGCGCGGAGGCGTCCAATTTAACGACGCGCGGAACGTCGACACGATTTTCGCTGGACTATGCGAATATTGATCGACGCGCGGAAAAGCTAGCGATTGCCGCAATGGCTGTGTCACTTTGTGCGGACGATGAGTCGATTATCATCAATGGCGGGTCAACCACGTACCTGATGGTGCACGCACTTGAACACCGCTCGATGCAGGTGTTGACCAACTCGTTGCCGGTCGCATCGTACCTGTTCGAGCATGGCAACGTGCGATTGCAGGTGCCAGGTGGCGAAGTGTATCGGGACCAGCACATCATTCTAAGTCCATTCGACAACGACACGATCAAGAATTACTCGGCAAGCAAGCTGTTCACGGGCGCGCAGTGCCTGAACCGCTCAGGCCTGCTCGAAAGCGACCCGCGCCTGATTCAGGCAGAACGCAAGATCCTGTCACAAGCGGATGATGTCATTGTCGTTGCCGATAGCTCTAAATTTCAAAGCTCGGCAAGCCTGATTCTGTGCCCGCTGACTGACATCGATACCGTGATCACCGATGATGGAATCCGCGACCAGGATCTCAAGATGCTCGAGGACAGTGGCATTTCGGTCATCGTGGCCACTGTCGACAGTAACGTCAAATTCGCCTGATGGTTTCCCGCCGGCGTCGCCGGTAAACCATTGAATCATAAGGGTCTTGAGGCTTGGTAATGATTCTTTATGATAGAAAATGATCGTTATTGATTTTCTATGCGCGATTGTGTATGTTTTGATGATTAAATTGACCACCGAGTCAGGCACACGACAGGGAGCAACGTGAAGACGGTGAGCCATCCGCGGAGATGGCTAGCATCCGTGAAATACACATTTTAAGCTATAAAAAACCATTGCCGGTTAGTCCAGGCAAGCGCGCCGGGTGATCGATTGAATCGCCCGGCGCGATTCTTTACCGGAAGTAGCAAAGTGAGCAAAGACCACAAAGATGAGTGACTCGAACAGTAGCGATTCGGACGATATCTACGTCGATCCGCAGATGGGGCCGATCATCGAGAAAATGCTGTTACAAATGGCCGAGCGCGAACCTTTCGGTACTGTGGCACCGGAAGTCATGCGCCAGCGATTCAATAACGACATTACTGCATGGAACGAAAATCCACCTGAGTTGCCGCGAGTCGTCGACGGTATCATTGAGGGGCCCGGCGGACCGCTCAACTACCGGCTATACGATCCGATTGGCGACGGCCGCGAC
>RCNE010001229.1_pt1 | contig 13910 bp, 10 predicted proteins | sample 2041361 | NCBI WGS metagenome assembly RCNE01 (sample SAMN09708229, study PRJNA481090) | Marine sediment metagenome, whole genome shotgun sequencing project.
GGCCTACGAACAGTTCTTCTTCGAAAAACTATCGCAGTTGCCGGGCATACAGGAAGTGAACTCGAGCATCGTCCTTTCGGACATCAAGCACACAACCGTGCTGCCAATTTAGCCCAATCCGCGATTGTGGGAGCGACTTCAGTCGCGACTGAAGTCGCTCCCACAGCAGGGTTAATCGGCTAGAGCGTAAACAAAATCGACGTAGGCTTTTTCAATGTCGGCAAGACCGGCCGCGCCGATTCCCTCCGCGGGCTCAATCAGCATGATTTCATTCGGAGCGTGCGCCCCGGTGCCGAAGCCCATGCCTGCGGGAACGAGCGGCAGGCCGAGCCGATCGGTCAGAAATGCGCGCTCGGGACCTTTCTGGTTCGTCGCGCCGCGCGCCATGATCACTTTTCCAAGTTCATGGTCGATGAGTTCAGCATCAAACGGTGGGCTATCCCAATCCTCGGGATTCACGGGTTGTACGTCGTACATCCGTAGCAAATATCGAACGCGGATTTGATTCGATGTCGAAATGACCGACCAATCGGACCGGACGAGTCCTGAGTCGCGCAAAACGCGGAGAAAGTTTCGCTCCAAACTAATTATATGCCGGCCGGAACAAGGCTATGCTGATATTCTCCTGCGGAATATCGTGCTCGCAAAGGCCTTGCAAACAAATAGCTGGGGCGCGCCTGTAGTAGAAATACAACAATTTCGACGAATCTGCTGAAGCGATTAAGTATGCTCCCTTGCGAGGCATTTCGTGCACGGATTTGCCATTTTTTCAACAAGGTGTACCATTTATGCTACGAGTCTACGAGTAAGTTTGCTCACAGCACAAGGGAGCCATTTTCTTTGTTCGTGGATTAAGAGGACCATGCCGGGAAATCGTGGTGACATTCGTCAATGCGGCTTTTCAGCATGGAAGGTATTAAACCAATAAATGGTAACTTGCTATGCGAAAAAAAACTGCGCTTTCCGCGGCGATTAGCGGAATTCTGTTTGGTGCTGCGATTGCTCCTGCTGGAGTAGCTGTTGCACAGGATGATAGCTCAGAAGTTCTTGAGGAAATCATCACAACAGGTAGCCGCATTATTCGGACCGACAAGTTCGATACTGCGGGTCATGTAATTAACGTCGACGAAGCTCAAATCGATGCTCTCGCTGAGCTGAATATTGCTGACGTTCTTAGATCCTCGCCGTTGAACGCTTACGGTTCTTTCAATGAAAGGTCCGGTAGTTCGGCACAATCCAATGCAACATTCGACCTTCGCGGTCTCGGTAGCCAGCGTACGCTTGTCATGCTTGACGGCCAGCGTCTGCCAGGCAGCCCGGCTCTCGGTGCTGACGCCGTGAACATCAATATGCTGCCGATGATTGCTATTCAGCGTATGGATATCCTCGCTGACGGTGCATCTGCTGTGTATGGTTCTGACGCTGTTGCCGGTGTTGTCAACCTTGTTACTCACAAGCAGTTCGACGGAATCGAAATTTCGATGCGCTACGGCGATCGTGATCTTGACGACGGTGGCGACCGCAGTATCGGCATACTTGCCGGTGCCAGCAGCGACCGCGGCAGCGTTTTGTTCGCCGCTGAGTTCTCGTCACGCGATCCGATTTTCGATGCTGACCGTGATTACACTAAAGCCTTCATCGACGATGCCGGTTATGGTGACGGTGACGGAAACATCGAAGCCTACGTCGACACAGACGGTATCTCCTACTACGGTCGTAGTTGGCGTCTGACGGATGACAGCGGCTTCTATGAGTTCCGTGCTGCGACCGACTGCCCGACCACCGGTGGTTTCACGGGTGTCATGGGCGCCGAGGCATTGGGTGATGACGACGGAACGCTTTGCACGTACGCCTATGCCAACATCTCGGCGAACCGTGCTGAGCTCGAGAAGATCAATACCTTCATGTACGGCACGTTTGATATTTCTGACAACGTTGAATTGTACGCAAAGGGCCTGTTCTCGAAGGTTGATTCTTTCGGCCGTTATGCACCTCCGGCGGCACCTTGGGACAACCCGCCAGAAGATCATCCGCACAACCCGTACGACATTGATGCGCTGATTGCAGCTGGAACGATCGACCCTGCAACGTATTCGCTTCGTGGTTATTATCGCTGGACGAACATCGGCCCGCGTAACAACTATGTCGCCGACGATCAGTATGACTTCACGTTAGGTTTCAAGGGTGCCATTAACGATGACGTCAGCTTTGATTTCTACGCGCAGTCTGGCAAGTACAACTCCAAAGATATCGGTAAGTACTACCTGAGCTATCCTGGGTTCGACTACGTTGTTGCCAACAACATCGATCCGTTCTCGCCGCTTGGTGTAGGCGCAATGCGCGCACTGGCATTCCAGGACAACTTCACCGATCAGGACAAGTTCTACGCACATGTCCAGTTCGGTACGGGTGACCTGTTTGGTGCGGGTGACGCAATCGCGTTGGTTGGTGCCGAGTACGTCGAGATTGGCTACTCCAACCAGTATGACCCGGCTTCTGAAGCGGGCCTCGTGGGTGGTTCTGCCGGTAACTCAAGCGATGGCGAACGTGACTTCACGTCGATCTTCTTCGAGTGGATGTTGCCTGTATCCGAGAACTCCGAGCTGAACATCGCCGGTCGTTCTGATAGCTACAGTGACTTCGGTAGCGCGTTCTCTCCGACAATCAGCTACAACTTCAACGTTACTGATGCGTTGTCACTGCGTGCACGTTGGGGCCAGGGCTTCAAAGCTCCGGCACTTAGCGCTCTGTATGGACCTGAAACGTTCTCGGCTGAGGACGCTCAGGACCCGATCACGGGTACGTCGCGGCAATTCGACACTTACTACTACACCAACGAAGATCTCGATGCCGAGGAATCGGACTCGATCTCTCTGGGTATGAACTGGGAGTATGTTGAAGGCCATTCGATCGATCTCGCGTTTTACAACGTTGAGGTCACGAACGTCATCTCGCAGCCGTCAGCGCAAAGTCTGATCTTTGCCAACGTTGCAGGCGTTGTGTTCGATCCGACCGGTTCGCGTGTTGAACGTGTTGGTGGTCCGATGGGTAACATCGATTCCATCTACTCGTACTACGAGAATGGCAACGTGCTCGAGGTTAGCGGTGTTGACGTCCAGCTGGCAAGTACGTTCGATACTGGCATAGGCATCTTCGACGCCAGGATGTTCTGGTCGCATCAACTCGACTACAACCAGAACGCGTACTTCCGGGGCGGTGTCCAGGATACTGCAGGTTTCAACATGCAGCCGACGGACCGGGCTCAGGGATCCCTGAGCTGGAATAGGGGTGATATGGCTGTTGACCTCATCGTCAACTACATTGGCCCGCATTCCGAGATCGATATGGTGGACGACACTACTGGTAGCCTGACGACGAGCAACGTTGACCTCGATAGCTGGACGACCTCAAACCTGGCCTTCCGCTATGACCTCGGCGACTATGGTCGGATCAAAGTCGGCGCGAACAACGTGACCGGCAAAGATCCAGTGCTCGACAAAGACCAACTGTACGCTCGCGATCACTACAATCTCTATGATCCGCTGGGTCGTGTGTACTACGTGGAGTACAGGAAGACCTTTGAGTAATCGGTGATCAACACCTGAAACAAGGCCTTCCTTGAAGGCTGCGCAAGACCCAGGAGGCCATCTCGTTTGAGGTGGCCTCCTTTTTTTTAACGAGGCATGCTATTTTGCAGCGTGTCGAGACGAGTGAATTCCTCCGCCAACCAAGGCTCATAGTGCCGCCATTGGCCAATCGACGACGTGTACATCGGTAGGCTCACCTGACCGGCACTGGGCGTCTTGACCGCCTGGGCGCTCTTGTAGAACTCGAAACAGCCCGCCTCGTGGCCCAGCCCACAATGATCCAGAAGTCTCGCAATCTCGCTGTCCGGATCGTTGACGAGAGCCTCATAGCTTTGCACCCTTATTGTGTCAGGATAGTGCGTGAGCCAGTGACGCATCACTTTGTGGTACCCGTTCGCGAAGGCTTCGATATCGTCGAACGAAGACGCAAAATTATTACCGACCGCGAACAATTGTCGAAACAGACTGATCGCGTTGTCGCGCAGATCCCTCTGCAGGTTGATGATCCGTGCTTCCGGCAGGAGCCGGCGGATCAAGCCAATGTGCAAAAAGTTTTGCGGATTCTTGTCGATGAAATGCGAATTTTGATCCGGCGCGTGCTGTCGGGCCTCGCGCAGATAGCGTCCACGGTAATGGGCCACCAGGTCATCGGACAGACCTGCGAGTCTGGGCCCATAACCGCCAGCCCGCTCCAGTTCCAGGGCGATTCGCTCCATGTAAGGTAGCTCATCAGTCGGCACGACGGACGTATGCGCCGCAAGAATCTGTTCGACCAGTGTAGTGCCGGAGCGAGGCAGTCCTACTATGAATATCGGGCAGCCAGTATTGTCCTCGGGCAACGGTATCTCTGGCACCGGGCAAGCGAGCAGGCCGTCCACAAGATGCTTGTAAGGCCTGTAGCGAAACGGTCGAAGCTCTTCCTGGATGTCGTTCGCCGCCTGGAAATGCCTCATGGCCGATTCATAGTCCTCGCATTGCTCGGCAGCAACACCGAGCGCGAAGTGCGTCACTGACACTTCATTATCATTCCCCGCGGCGTCGTCGAGGTAGCGAGTCATCTCTGCGACCAACTCATCATGGACGTGGAATCTGCGCAAGTCGGCGAGTGCCCAAAAACCGTTCGCCTTCGCGTCGCTGGTGTGTTTGAGGTACTCCTGGAAATATCGCTCAGCGTCTTCAAAATTTCGCCACGCGCGCTGTATGTAGCCCAGGCGAAGGTAGCTGGCGGCGTGCTGTGGCTGGAGTTCGATGCATTTCAGAAAATGATCACTAGCCGCCTCGAGCTGGCCGCTCTTGAAGCAGGCCGTGCCCGCGAGAAAGCGCAACGATTCTGCGTCCGGCTTCAGCTCGCACAGGGGCGCATAAAGCCTGGCCGCGTCGAACCACAACTCGCACTGCATGCAGAGGTCGGCGAGTCGGCCGGTTGCCACCGGATTGGAGACGAGGTCACTGGTGGTGACAATTTCGGTTGCCAGCGCCGATGCCTCGAGCAGATGCCCCTCCATGAGGCGAGTCGTCGCAAGGAGAAATTTGGCATCAACGTTATCAGGGTCGCGTCGCAGAATGCGCCCTAGTGCCAGGCGAGCGGATGCCGTCTTTCCTGCTTTGATCGCGGCATCGGCTTCCTTTAGTCGAGCCAGAACTCGCTGATCGGTCATGAAGTGTCATCCTCTGAAGCCCAGGTAGGTACCAAGTGTCGGCGAATATTAGCAAAGACGAGTCGGCAATACTCCGGGTCGATTCGTGTGTATTTGACAGTCGCGTCCCGATATTACGTATGCCGATGATCCCGCGTATAATTCCGAGCAATGAGTAGCATCATCTGGCTGGCATCGTATCCGAAGTCGGGTAACACCTGGGTCCGTGCATTCCTGCAGAATTATCTGGACGCCACCGACGGACCATCCGACATTAACGCATTGGGCAAGTACTTCGCAGACGAGTCCAAGCCCAATTGGTACATTGCTCACGCGCGAGCGCCGCTGACAGAGCTCGATACCGCGCAAGTATGCGAGCTCCGACCGCAAGTACACCGGGACATCGCCGCCAGTCGTGCGGGTTCAATTCTCGTCAAGACTCACAACTTTCTCGGTGCATATAACGGGCTGCCGCTACACGAGATGTCGGTGACAGCCGGCGCGGTCTACATTGTTCGTAATCCGCTCGACACCGTATTGTCCCTTGCCGACCATTTCGGCTTGACGATCGATGCGGCGATCGAGTTTCTGAACAGCGACACGGCGGGTTCGCCGACGGATGAGGCAAACGTGGCGGGCGTTCTGGCCTCCTGGAGCACGCATGTCGAGAGTTGGGTGGACGGTGGTGGAGAAGCGACCCACTTGCTGCGTTATGAGGATCTACTCGATAAGCCAGCCGAGCGCTTCAGAGAGCTCATCAGCTTTCTTGGCCTGAAGCACGATGATGCTATTTTTCGGCAGGCCATTCGCTTCAGCTCCTTCGGGGAATTGCGCGAGCAGGAAGAAAGGCGTGGATTCATCGAACGCAGCCCGAATTCCAGGCGCTTTTTTCGCCGTGGTTGCAAAGATCAGTGGTGCACCGAGCTGAGCGGTGAGCATATTGCGCGGATCGTCGCTGTACACCATGAGCAGATGCAGCGCTTCGATTACCTGCCACCCACGTATTGATCAGGCTCCAGTAAGCTTCCAAGCTGTGACATTTCATCGCGGGCAGACGCCTCGAAGTGGCGCCAATGCCCTACGGAGGTCGTATAGACCGGTTGCATTACCTGGCTCACGCTGGGCGTCATCACGGCGCGTTTTTGCCTGTGAAAGTTGAGGCAATCGGGCTCGAAATCCAAGCCGCAGAAATCGAGTAACTCCCGTATTGCCGCATCGGGGGAGCTGACCAGTCGTTCGTAGTCCAATGTCAATAGTTGTCCCGGATAAGCGGACTGCCAGTGCTCCATCATCTCGAGGTATCCCTTGTAGTACTCGTAGATACCGTAAAACGATGTCGCGAATTCGTTTCTGACGTTAAATAACTGGCGGTACGCACTGATCGCGACGTCTCGTGGGTCGCGTCTGGCGTCGATGATGATCGATTGCGGCAAGATCCGTTTCACCAGCCCAATGTGCAGAAAATTGCCTGGATACTTGTCGACAAAGTAGTCGCTGTCCTGTTTGAAATAGGTTCTGGCCCCGGCTAGATATTGCTGTTGCAGATTTTGAGCTTCTGCTTCCGTCATGCGGGAGAGGCGCTCAGCGTAGCCACCATCTATCTCCAATTTCAAAGCAATATTTTCCAGAAAGGGCAACTCATCCGTCGCTTGCACGCGGGAATGTGCGCTGAGAATCTGTTCGATCAGCGTCGTGCCTGATCGGGGCAAACCAACGATCAGGATGGCCGTCGGGACATCGTTAGTCCGGATTAAGACTTCGTGTTCGGGAACTGTGCAAAGGCCGGCGACGATGTGGCGATACTGCTCTACGTCAAACGGTTTGAGTTTCGCTTGTAACCCATTGCCCTGACGGTAATAGGCCATTGCAGACGAAAAGTTTTTTCTGCTCTCAGCCTCCCAGCCAAGCGCATAGTAAACGGCCGATGATTGCTCAAGGTCATCACGCCTGGTCTCGAGCTCGCTCTTCATGTCAGTGACCTCGACCGCGCTAAACGTGTACTTTTTCAGATCAGCCAGGCACCAATAGCCCATGCCTTTCTGCGTCGAGGATAGTGCGATGTGTTTCTTGTAATGTTCTGCGGCGCGATCTGTATCGCCGATCGCTTTATAAACATGGCCCAACTGCATATTTGGAGCAGCAGCGCTGGGCTGCATTTTCGAGCATTCATGGAGCCGCTCCGCGGCGCCATGAACGTCACCCAGGCGGCGCAGGCAAATACCCAGTCGATAAAGAGAAGGCGCGTCGATTTGTTTCTTTTCTCTTGCCCATTCAAAGAGTTGCGCCGCCTGATCGTGGAGCTCACACTCGAAGCTGATGTTGCCAAGTCGCCTTTGCAGTACGCCGTCGAACGTCGCGGGCGCCAGCTCGAACAGAGCGGTGATAATATCTTCCGCCACTATTTTCTTTCTGCTGCGCAGATGCCATTCTGCACTCAGTATCAGGGCAGCTATGTTATTAGGCTCTTTGCGCAAAACTTTCTTTAAAGCAAAGTGCGCAGAAGTCAGCTCTCCCGCCCGCAACAGTGCGTCGGCCTGGTCGATGCGAGAATTGATGTAATCGTTCAACCCAATAATCCCTTACCGTCAGGCCATCGAAGCGCAATGAGCGCGTGCTAGCGCAGATGGATCTGCCAGCCAGCGAGCTGGTTGTCTTCAGCGAAGAGCTTCAGGGAATGTGCCGACTCGAAACCGGCTGCGTGCGCGGCAAGCGTGAGCGCGTCGATTTTCTGCTGATCCAGCGCAGCGTTAACCATGTCGTTGAGTCGTGCCCGGTGGTGCTGGCAGAAATTTCTGGTTTCATCCACGGCGGCAAGCCGCTCTGCCAGCGTCGTCCGCATGGCGTTTTGCACGATATAGCTGATGACGCCGACGATAAATATAGATCGTTCGTCGCTGCCGTGTATGCTGCGAAATTCGTCCATTTTCGAATTGATCGCATCGGACAGCGGTCGTGCCTTTTTCAGGGCCTTCCTGAGCAGTTTCGGATCTTCCGCAGGTTCGCCGATTGCCTCAAGGTAACGGCGCAAAGCAGCGAAAACATCGAGCTCGTCCAGCGCGCGGAAGTAAATATCGCGCTCCACTTCCGCGGCCCTGATCAGCGTCGAATCGACATGGTGGCCGACGGCGACAAATTTGCCGCCCGGCATAAGAACGCGTCGAATCTCGCCCAGCGTTTTCTCGATGTCGCTGTATTCGAAACCGAATTGTGACGTCACGATGTTGAAGTAGCCGCTGTCAAAGGGTTGGCGCTCGCAGGGTGTGCGGCTGTGAAATTCGATCGACTTGCGGGCGAGTTTGGTCTCCTCGTCACCTACGAGTTCGGCATGTATGTCGGCGATATCCGTGGCAGCGACAAAAAACGACCTATCGTGTTTGCGGCCGACCTGCGCGGCGATCGTAGCTATCGCGCCATTACCCGCCGCGATATCTAGTATGCGCGCGCCCGAGGGCAGTTCGCGAAACTTCTCTTCCCAGAATTCCAGTACGACGCCATCGTAGTTTCTAGGCTTGGAATCGCCAAAAGTTGTGATGTAGCCCTGATCCCAGAAACTGGACCAGTGTTTTGTCTCTTCGTTGGCCATATTAGTCGGACGAGCGGTCTTCGCTCGATTGGTGACGTTGATGTGAGGTCAGGATGCTGCAAGCGTACACTGATAAATCAATCGTTTGAAGGCACCTGCACTATCTGTCTGTCGACTCGGCCGTAATATTTCCTGCCATGAACCGGTCTACTGGTAGACAGGGTATATTGGAGCTTGAAATCATGGTAGCACACTCACTTTCTCGTAATCTCATCGGCATGGTCTTGGCTGGGGCGGTGCTGCTGTCCGGTTGTGGTGGCGGTGGCGGTGGCGGTGGCAATGGTGGCCAGAACGACGATGGTTCTAGTGCCTGGCTCATTCCGCCCGGCCAGGTCGTGGATGGCGGGCCCGGTAAGGACGGTATTCCAGCAATCGACCAGCCGGCTTTTGAGTCGGCCGCAACGATCAGCACCGTTGCGCCCGACGAATTTGTGGTCGTTGTACGCTATAACGGCGAGGTTCATGCGTTTCCACACGACATCATGAACTGGCACGAGATCGTCAACGATGGCTCCAGGGATGACCCATTTTCGGTGAGCTACTGTCCGTTGACCGGCTCGGCGGTGGCGTGGCACGGTGACGCCAACGCGGTCTACAAGTCTTTCGGCGTGTCGGGGCTGCTGTTCAACTCCAACCTGATTCTCTATGACCGGAAAACCGACAGCAACTGGTCGCAAATGCAGGGTCGGGCTGTAAATGGTCCGCGAATCGGTGAAGACTCGCAGCCGGTGCAGGTTGTCGAAATGGAATTTGCGACTCTGCAGCAGATGTATCCGGATGCACAAGTTATGACTCGCGAAACCAGCTGGGAGAACAGCCGCGACTATGATCAGTATCCTTACGGGCCCTATCTCGCAACCAATGCGCTGTTATTTCCCGCAGATCCGCTTGATAACCGCTTGCATCTGAAAACACGCGTCATCGGCCTGCGAGAAGGCTCGGCGAGCAGGGTGTTTCAACTCGACGGATTTGGACCGTTAACTCAGGTCATTAACGATCAAATCGGCTCACTGAGTTTCGTGGTCGTTGGGAACTCCGAGCTGAATTTTGCTGCCATCTATGAGAGCGCACTCGACGATGGAACGATATTGGCGTTTACGGCGTTACAAGGCGAACTGCCAAACGTGATGTCAGACGACGAAGGTAACGTCTGGAGTATCTTTGGCACCGCCGTATCCGGTCCGCGAGCGGGAGAGCAGCTGAAAAAGACCAGCTCCTATACCGCGTTCTGGTTTGCCTGGGCCGCATTTTTTCCGGATCCAGAAATACACTTTAACTGAATCAGCATGCTGAAAAGATTCGCTTGTATAGTCGTCCTCGTTGTACTGGGTCCTGGTGAGGCTACTGCCCAGACCTGCAGCTGCGCCGGCGTTCCGATACTCGGCGCCATGCAGTCCGCGTCCCCGAGCGAGGATCAGTGGTTCATTGCCGGGACCTGGGAATATCACGATATCAGTGAACTGGTCAGCGGTTCTTCGACAGTTCCCGATCAGACGAACCGGAACCGCACCGCGAACGCGCTCGTTATCGAAGCCAGCCGTGGCGTGACAGACAAATGGTCGGTTTCGGGGTTGCTCTCGATGGTCGAACATGAACGTGACGTTAGTGGAGTCAGCGACTCCGCCCGGGGAATTGGTGACGCGCTGCTCATGGCAAAGTACTCGCCGAAAGAAATCTCCCTGTATGAGAAGTCAACGATATCCATGGGCATTGGTGCTCGCGGACCAATCGGCGACAGCGACGCATCCAGTAATGGCGTAGCGCTGGCGGAAGATTTGCAGCCATCGACAGGCGCCTACGGTGGTATATTGTGGTTCTACACTGCGCGCGCGTTGAATGATGCGAGGAGTGGCCAGATTTACCTGAGTGCTGCCTACACCTACAACGGTGAAAATGATCGCGACTACCAGTTTGGGCACGCTACGACGGCAAGCATAGGCGGCAGTTACCAGACGCAGTCACCATGGGGTGTCAATGTGGAGTTAATCTACCGACACGCAGAGCGAGACCGGCGGGCGTCTGTGGACATTCCGAATACGGGCGGTAAGTGGCTCGACGTAGAGCCTGCCGTCCAGTATCACCTGAACGAATCTCTGGCCGTGACGGCTTCGGTGAAGATACCCATAACGCGCGATCTGAACGACGAGCTGCAATTCACGAGTAAGTATGCAGTCAGTTTGTCGGTGGCCTACGTCTTCGGGAAGGATTGACGACAGGTACTTCCGTTCTCAGTCGTCTTGGCTGTCTTCAAGCAGCGCAGCCTCCGCAGCGGCCTTGCGCGCCTTATCCAGATCGGATTGCCGATAGTCAAATGTATGCGCAAGGATCTGATCGCGGGTTGCAACGGGCTCTGCTTCCACAAACGTCGGACGATATATGCGGCGAAGAATCTCATTTACCACGGACGCCTGCATGTCCCCAAAATCCGGTGGCGCAGCCTCGATCAATGTGACGTCTTCGGCACGTCCCCGCTCACTAACGGCGAAACGGTAGGCAATCGAGCCTTGCAGGACCGGATCGTCCTCGTCGACTAAGTGATTTCGCTTAAATCCGCTGACATATCTTGGCAATGCCTGTTCCCTGAGAAGAACCAATCGCTGGAGTTCTTCGTCGCGCTTTTGTAGCTTGGCGGTATCGTCTTCGGATTCCGAAAGAAGATTCCATACGGCGCGGTAAATCTGTTTCGCATGACGCGAATTGCGGTCGAACATATAGAAATCGCCGAGCGCCAAAGTCGCGTCTGCGATGATGCGCCAGTTCGTTGCGCCGCTGCCCGCAGCAACGCGCACGGCTCGCCTGAGGTAAGTTTTGGCGGTCGCAAGTTGCGGTTCTAGGAATGTAGATTTCCCCGACGTGTCGGCATAAAAGAAGGTCTTCCCGAGCCGAACAAGCGGGTCAGCCAACGCAACATCGTTGTTACGGAGATTCTTTTCAAGAATCCTAACCACCTGACGGTATGTAGCTCTCTCATCATTGATCATGCCCACGTTGTGCTGCCACTCGGCGCGGCGTATCAGAGACGGAATGAGGTCGAGAGAGTCGAGGTCGTGGGTGCGGACCATGATTGAGTAAATCCTGTCCTGCGCATCGGATGCTGCTTCGAGGTCGCTCATCCTCAAATGGACCTCCGCCAGGTCCTCGAGGAGTTCTAACTGCTCCGAATTGTGTGGGCCGCCAGTGACATGCGTAATGTGGATTGCGCGGGTGAACGTCGCCTGCGCCAGATCCGGCCGTCCACTCTCGAGTTGAGCCGTGGCCAGTCCTTTCAGAGGATTTAGCAACAGCGCGTTGAGGCGATCCTCGACGCTTTCGATTATCTCAATGGCTGACCGATAGTTGACTGTGGCAGCGTCAAGCTGCTGCGATTGCTGCTGCACGATGGCCAGATTGGTCAGCGCATCCGCCACCTCCGTGGACTGGCTGCCTTTGGCTCTGATCGCCAGTTCGACCATGCGTTTTGCGGCGGCATCGGCCTGGTCGAGAGGGCCCTCCTGAACGAGCTTCTCGAGATTGATATATGCCTCCAGAAACTGCGGGTCATCTATTCCGCCTGGAATGATCAGTTCTGGATTGGCTTGGAGTTGTCTCGCAGAAGGCTGCACAATCATGCCGTGCGGCTCTGAATCGTCAAGATCGATAACGTTGCCACCAGCGTGCAGATGCGTTGCGGTCAGTGTCAAGATGGCGCCAGCGACTGCTCGCCGAATCTCGATTCCCTTCATTCCATTTTCCCAAGCCGTTTATTACACGACAGCAGTATTAGACAAAACTAGTCGAGCGAAGTTGCAGTAGTTTCTCGCGAAGATACCAGTATCCGCACTTCGGAGCCCTCGCGCAGGTTTTCGGCGCCGCGGCTGATGAAGGAGCTGATGTCGGTCAATCCGGGAGTGTTCTTGAGCACATTTTCCTGCGGCTCAACGATATTGGCTTCCATTTCCTCAGGAGCTGCGGCGCGCCAGAAATTAGCGACCGTTACCTGCGGTTCCTCAATCGTTGGCAGCAGCTGAATGGGCAACGATGCAATTGACGTCAAGCCAAAATGCGCGACGAGGGCGACGGCGACGGCCACAGAAGGCCAGCGCCTGGTACTCAACTCGGTGATATTCATTATTCTTCGAGTTCCCCAAGAGCAGGTTTCAGTGTGACCACGGGCGCTCATGCGAGTTCACAATCGGTGCGCCCGGTTCCGATCATTCGCCGCCTTGGGGAATGTCCTCGCCGAGTATCAGGGCGCGGACAAATTTGACGGGCGGTGAGCCGTAAGACAGTGCCTGATCGTGGTAACGACGCAGAGTGAATTCGTCACCCCAGGCAGCTTCGACAGCATTGCGCATCTCGACGTGTTCCTGGTAGCCGACAAAATAAGTGGAGAGCTGAGCTGACGTCAACTGCGCGCGTACCCATTTGCCAGCAGCCTCTCGCTCTTCCTGGAAGCCACCCTCGATCATCAGCTTCATCGCCTCGTCGCGCGTCATACCGTCGACGTGAATCGCTGAATCAATGATCGCGTTGGTTACCGCGCGCAAATACCACTTCAGGTTGATAAGCCGCATTAGCGGATCGTGATCCATATAACCTTCGTCAATCATCATGCGCTCGGCGTAGACCGCCCATCCTTCGACCATGGGCCCGGACCCCAACACGCTCCGAAGTGCAGAGGGATATCGGTTGCTCAATGCAATCTGCAAGTAATGCCCCGGTACACCTTCGTGAATCGTCAGGTCCTGTATCGAGAGAATGTTGTATTCGCGCAGGAACGAGTTGACTTGTTCCTCGGTCCAGTCCGCCGGCAATGGCGCTACGGCATAAAATGCCTTTTGACCAACATCCAGCGGGCCCGGTGAATCCAGGTAAGCGACAGCTACGCCGCGCTGAAACTCCGGCATGATAATGATCTCGACAGGGTCATCGGGCATTGTCACGATATTGCGCTCGACGACGAACTCGGTCGCTTGTTGCAACTGTTCTTTCGCTACGGCCACGATGCCGTCGCGTGGTGGAAGCTGCTGATAGGCCTGTTCAAGAGCCGCACGAACAATGGTCTGCTTGTAGGCCTCGTCCGGTGAGTCCGGGAATGCGGTGTACGGATGTTGTTCAGCGTAG
>RCNE010001230.1_pt1 | contig 13906 bp, 10 predicted proteins | sample 2041361 | NCBI WGS metagenome assembly RCNE01 (sample SAMN09708229, study PRJNA481090) | Marine sediment metagenome, whole genome shotgun sequencing project.
TCCACCAGAAGGGCTTTGGCGGTTCCGTTCTCAAAGCCCTGCACGATTTTCTGAGCATTTTCAAGGGTCCGGGATGCCACAGTCACCTCAAATCCGTTCTCAAGCAGAAAAACCACTCCGGGTTTGCTCACCAAGCCTGCGCCCAGTACCAGTATCTTGTCCATGAAGGCTCCTTTAAATAAAGTTGTTCAAATATATATAGGGGCTTAGGAAGCAAAAACGATTATCATGGGTTTTCCCTAAGCACCTGAATTCAAATCACAAGTGCAACTTAGCGAGTCGTGAAAAAGTGAGCTAACTGCGGGATGAGTGGATACACGAAGTTAACTCAAGATTTACGGTATCAGATTTACGCATTTTTGAAAGCAGGTTTTTCACAAACAGATACAGCCAAACAGGTGGGCGTGCATAAATCGACAGTCAGCCGCCAGTTTTCGCTCAATCAGGGGCTTCGCCCATGTTTTATTGCTTGACAGGCTTTATTGAATGAATGTACAGTTAATTTCAATGGTCATTCAATTCATACGAGACTTAGCTAATTATCATGAGAAAGAATAAAAACGCCGATCGTCGCAAACCGGAAATCCTCGAGAGTTATTACCAGGTAATGATCGATAAAGGCATCGAAGGGGCATCCATAGGCAAGATTGCCGAACGGTTGGATATTCACCCCAGTCTCATTATTCACTATTTCAAGAATAAAGAGAACATGACGCTGGAGCTTGTGGAGCTACTAATTGAAAAATACGAAGCCCCGGAATTTCTTGCTTTCGATCATATTAAAAACGACGAAGAGCGTTTCAGGGCGCTCATGGATACACTCTTTTCATTTGAATGGTCTCGAACAGTCGACCCTGGAGTGCATTTTGGTTTTTACTATCTAAGTTTTAGAAACGATGCGATTAAGGATCGATTCAAACGGATGTTTGCACGGGTGAGGGAGTATCTCGAAGAACAATTAGATGATTACAACACCAAAGGTATCATCAACGTCAGTGACAAAAAAAAAGCGGCTGACATGATCATCACTTTAATGGAGGGAATGGAGTTCCATGCCCAGTTCCTGGCAAACGGTAATCCTTTTGATGATTTCGCAACATCTGCCAAAGAAGCCGCAACGATAGCCTTAAAAAACGGGATAATTTAGGAAATTGGAAATTATGCGGCTATATTTGCTTGCAATATAATTAACCGCACATTCAATTAAATGTAACCCAGTAAAATTTTAGGAGGTTTTAAATGAGTGCAGCCCAAAAACCCAACATGAACAAATCAGTTGAAATGTTCGCAAGGTGTAAGAAGAGCATCGCCGGGGGCGAGAGTTCCTATGCGCGTCTGCGGTCCGGCATAGAGCTTTGCCTGGATCATACCGCTGGTTCCAGAATGTGGGATGTGGACGGAAACGAATACATCGACTACTGCCTCGGCTTCGGACCCCTGCTTTTCGGCCACAATCCCCAGGATGTTATCCAGGCCGTTGTCGATCAGATTACCAAGAAGGGGTATCATTTCAGTTTTCCCCACGAGTTGGATTACAAGGTGGGTGAGGCCGTTCAGCGTTTAGTGCCAGGCGTGGACAAGATACGCTTTGCCTGCTCCGGTACCGAGGCGACCATGGCCGCCATGCGGCTGGCTCGATCCTACACTGGCAAGGAAAAGATTATCAAATTTGAAGGCGCCTATCATGGCTGGAGTGATGTCCATGCCTACAGTATCCATCCAGCTCTGACCCAAGCCGCAGGCCGCTACAACGCACCTAATGCACTTCCCGATTCCACTGGGATTCCCAAGGCTTTTGGTGAGTCGTTAATCATCCAGCCCTTCAACGACATTAAGATTCTCGAACAGACCATTCGACAGCGTCAACACGAGATCGCCGGAGTGATCATCGAACCGGCCATGGCCAACTGTGGTATCGTGCCACCCCGTGACGGTTTTCTAAAAGAGCTGCGGGCGTTGACCGAGAAATACGGTGTGGCCTTGATCTTTGATGAAGTGATGACCGGCTTCCGCATTGCCCCCGGCGGTGCACAGGAGTATTGGGGTGTTACACCGGATATTTGCACCTATGCCAAGGCCATTGGCGGTGGTTTCCCCGTGGCTTGTTTTGGCGGTACCGAAGAGTTTATGGAGGTGGAGGCCAATAATGAAGTTTACCACGGCGGTACTTACACCGCTTCGCCGCTGACCCTTGCCGCTGCTGATGCCGTTTTGTCCCGCATCGAGCGTGACAAAGATACCATGTACCCGGAACTGTTCCGCCTTAGCGAAAAACTGGGCGACGGTTTTGTGGCGGCCGCAAAGGATAACGGGTTTAACGCCATATGGCAGGGGGTCGGCCCCTTATTGCAGATATTTTTCGGCAAAGATGACACAGAAGTTGACGGGTTGTACAACTACCGCGAGATTCTCAACTGGGTTAATGAGGATTTATACTCCGACTGGCATCAAGAGATGCAATATCGCGGCATCTATCTGTTTCCCAGCCAGTATGAGCGGATTTTCCTCTCCACAGCTCATACCGAAAAGGATGTCGATGACACGATTGACGTTGCCAAGGAAGCCTTCGCTGAGTTGGCCAAGACCCGGGCCCGGTAGGTTGTTTTTATTAAGGCAAAGGAGGAAAGCATGCAATTTTTAAAAGTGAATATGACTACCCAGTCAGTAGCGTTTGTAGATGTTCCAAAAGAATACACAACCCTCGGGGGGCGATGTCTAACCTCTGTTATGATTAACGACGAGGTGCCTGCAAAAAGCGACGCATTAGGGCCGGATAACAAGCTGATCTTTGCCCCAGGTTATTTCAGCGGTACACCGCTGATCAACACCAGCCGTTTATCTGTAGGTGCCAAAAGCCCCCTGACCGGCGGCATCAAAGAGAGCAACGTGGGTGGTACGGTGGCTTATGCCTTGGCGCGCCTTGGAATTTCAGCGGTCATTATTGAAGGACAGGCAACTGCTGGTAGTTCTTACCTACTTAAAATTAATGCCGATGGATCGGCTGAATTGATCGCAGCACCGGAAACCCAAGGAGTGCGGACCTATGCATTGGTTGAGCAGCTGACTTCAACATTCGGTGAAAAAAACAGCATTACCTGTATCGGACCGGCTGGTGAGTTCCAACTGGCGTCAGCCTCAATCCAGACTACCGATCTTGACGGCCGCCCTTGTCGGGCCGCCGGACGGGGCGGTTTAGGGGCCGTCATGGGGGCAAAGGGACTCAAGGCGCTCATTGTTGACCGAAGTGGTCGCACGGCGGCTGAGCTGGTTGACCCTGAAACCTTCAAGGCCGCCGCCAGAGACTATGCCAAGGCGGTAAAAGCAGATGAATTTAGCGGAGAGACCTTGCCTGAGCTGGGCACAGCCTGCCTTGTCGAACCGATCAATGCAGCCGGTGGGTTGCCTACCCGCAACGCCCGCGAGGGTCAGTTCGATGGTGTTGAGAAGATCAGCGGCGAAACCATGGCAAAAATCATCAAGAAACGCGGTGGTAAAACCACGCATAAAGGTTGCGCCCAGTGCATCATCGACTGCTCAAACGAGTACGTGGACGAAGCCGGGGCATATGTCACCTCTTCACTTGAATACGAAACTATCTGGTCCATGGGGGCCATGATCGGCAACGACGATCTGGACGCCATTGCCCGGCTGGATTTTCTGTGTGATGACATCGGTCTGGACACCATGAACACCGGCGTGGCTGTGGCCGTTGCCATGGATGCCGGCTACAAACCATTTGGAGATGCGGCCGCAGCCATCACCATGGTCGAAGAGGTCGCCCAAGGTACGGAACTCGGTAAGGTCATCGGCAATGGGCCTGTTGCCGTGGGCAAGCATTTCGATCATGACCGAGTGCCGACGGTGAAGGGACAGAGCATTGCTGCCTATGATCCCCGAGCCATCCAGGGCATGGCGGTTACCTACGCGACAACGCCCATGGGGGGCGACCACACCGCTGGATGGGTCGTCGACCAGAACCTCGAAGCTTTCGGTGGGACCATTGACGCCCTGGGTGCGGAGGGGCAGGTTGAAGCCTCAAGGGATACCCAGATCCACATGGCCGCCGTCGATAGTGTCGGACTCTGCGACTTCGCCCAATCCGGCCTGGCAACACCGGAGGGCATCGAAAACGTCTATCGCATGGTTGCGGCCAAATCGGGTCAACCTTTCTCCGAAGCAGACTGGACCGAGATGGGTTTGCGGGTTCTGAAAGCGGAGCGTGAATTCAACCGTAATGCCGGTTTTACGGAAAAAGACGATCGTCTGCCGAAGATGTTCTACACGGAGCCCCTGCCACCCCACAATGCGGTGGTACTCGTTAGCGATGAAGAGATGGACACTACCTTCGATTTTTAAACGGAATTGAAATTGAAAGCTCGGATAAAACTATACGGTAACTTACGAAAGTACTACCCCGATTACAACAGCACATCGGGGATAGATATTGAAATCCCGGATGGTACAAAAATCCGGGATCTCATTCAAATGTTAAATATATCCAAGGACAGTGTCGGTATCGTTAGCATGGATGGAATACTTGTCAAAGCGGGCGACCACGTTAATGAAGGCGCCGAAGTAAAGATTTTCCAGCCGATCTCCGGTGGATGATCACGGTGTCAGAAATCGAAAACGGATGCAATCAATCCAGGCATTTTTATTTGGAGGCGCATTATGAGGAAGGTTAAAATTGCCGCCACTCAAATGGCTTGTAGCGCAGATATAGATGCAAATATCGCCAATGCTGAAAAGCTGGTAAGGCAGGCCGCTGCAAAAGGAGCTCAGATTATTCTGCTCCAAGAGCTTTTTGAAGATCTCTATTTCTGCCAGGAGGAAAAGCCTGAACACATAGAAAAGGCTCTAGAACTGGAAAACAGTACAGCTGTCCGGCACTTTACAAAAATTGCCAAAGAACTAAATGTAGTCCTTCCTATCAGCTTTTATGAAAAGAAAAATCAAGCCCATTTCAATTCCATAGCCATTATTGATGCCGATGGAACCCATCTTGGGGTGTACAGAAAGACACATATCCCGGACGGTCCTGGATATGAGGAAAAATACTACTTTAATCCTGGCGATACCGGTTTCAAAGTCTGGAACACCCAATATGCAAAAATCGGTATTGGTATCTGCTGGGACCAATGGTTTCCTGAAACAGCAAGATGCCTGGCAGTAATGGGTGCCGAAATCCTATTCTTTCCGACAGCCATCGGTACGGAACCACGGAATCCGACACATGACAGCAGGGATCACTGGCAGATGTGCATGCGGGGGCATTCTGCAGCCAATATCATGCCGGTCGTCGCTTCCAACCGCATTGGAACTGAAATCTTTGATCACTCGGAAATCACCTTCTACGGATCATCTTTTATCACGGATAACAATGGACATAAAAATGCAGAAATGGATCGTATCAGCGAAGGGGTTCTGGTTGAAGAAGTAGACCTTGAAGCCTATCAAAAAGAGAGAGATGCCTGGGGGCTTTTTAGGGACAGACGTCCGGAAAAGTATGGCCCGCTGATGACCTTGGACGGCGAAACAGATCAATAAATGACGAACATGTGTTAGCAACAAAAGGGGTGTAGGTGTCAGATAAACAGGGGCTGCTGATAAGCTTCGCCATGATCCTGCTTTTGGGGAGGAGGTGATCCATATGTTTTAGCTGACATTCAAAGATAATCGGCAGGGTTTGCGTAAATATACAACCAACATCATTAAGAGAAGGATAAAAAGCTATGAAATTAAAACATTCGTTAATCAGTATGGCATTGGTTATTGTTATGCTAATGGCATTTTCTTTTCAGGCCAGTGCGGCGGGAACGAAGTGGAAATTACAGCATTCATGGGGAGCAGCTGAAAATCACTTTTTTGAACACTATGCCAAAATCGTTAGCGAAATGTCTAGTGGCGAAATTGAAATCAACGTGTTTGCAGACGGTGAGTTGGTGAATGTGGAAAAGCTTTGCGACGCTGTGGCGGCTGGTACGCTCCAGATGGGACATACGCATCCCGATTATCAGATGGGTACAGTCCCTGTCGGTGAGCTGGAAAGTGCTCCCTATTTATTTGGAAATCTGAAAGAGGAAATGGCTGCCATTTATAGGTATGGCCTGGGTGACGTCTACAAGGAGGCTTTTGAAAAAAGATACAAAATTAAGGTTCTTGGGTTTCAGGCAGATGATTGTGGTGCATTAATGTTTACCAAAGAGGTGCATACCCTCATGGATATGAAAGGGATGAACATAAACATTCTGGACCCCTATGCCACATTTTTACACGATTTGACAGGCGCTTCCTCGGTCTATATGGGACCTGAGGAACTCTACACAGCCCTTTCCCGAAACGTAATTCAAGGGGTTGAATACGGAGGGGCAAAAGCCATGTATGATATGTCCCTGCACGAAGTGACAAAGAGTTTCCTGCTTCCAAGACACCAAGTGGCCTACTTCCCCTTTTATTTTATTAATGAAAGAACGTGGGATAAGCTGCCGGCCAATCAACAGGCAATTCTTGTGAATGCGGTTCAGGCAAATACGGTATACATGGCGTCATTTTATGCTGAGAAAGAGCAGGAAGCGTTGAGGCTCATGCAGGAGAAAGGTATTAAGGTCACCCATCTGCCGGAAGAGGATGTACAGACCATTACCAAGAAATCTGTTGAATGGATTAAGAATGACTTTGCAAAAAGAGGACCATTTTGTAAAAAAGCGGCTGATGCTGTTTTGAAAGCGATGAAAGATTTCGGGCGAATCGAGTAGAGAAAAGCTGGTTTGCAGGTGATCTAGATCACCTGCGAACTTTTATCCGATAGAGGCTGTATCATCTTTTTTATGTTAAGGCAGGAACGAAATGAACAAACTAAGAAAAGCAGTCTGGTTTATGGACAGCTTAGGCATTGGAGCGGCAAAAGGTGCCAAGTGGTTTATCTTAATTTTTGTGTTTATTACCCTTTTTGATGTCGGCTTAAGATATTTCTTAAATTCTCCGACCCTATGGGCCCGTGAGTTGGTTGCCCTGCTGTTTGGCCCCATGTGGATGCTGACCGGCGCCTACCTTTTAATAACAGATGAGCAGGTACGAATGGATCTGGTGTTCCACCGTTTCAGTACCAGGAAAAAGGCTATTTTCGATTTGATTACATTCACGCTTTTTTTCTTTTATTTTGGGGCAATCGTTTTATACGGATGGCAGGACTGGTGGACCTGCTTCATTTATAGCGAACACACTAGATCGGTTTGGAGACCTGTGCTGTGGCCCTTCAAACTTGCCGTACCTGTAGGTGTTACTTTACTGCTGATTGCAGGGATAGCCAAGTATATTCGCGACCTGTATGTAGCGATTACCGGGAGGGATTGGAATGGGAATTGAATTAATAACACTATTATTGTTTGGTAGTATGCTGCTGCTGTTGCTGACAGGTTTTCCCATAAGCTACGGACTGGGAGCTATAGCCATGGTATTTTCTCTATGGTTATGGGGACCGGAATCCATGTACATGGGCTATTTAGCGGCAGTGGGCACGGTGAATTATTCAGTTCTGGTCTGTATTCCCATGTTCGTGTTTATGGGCATGATGTTATACTATTCCGGGATCGCTGATGATCTCTATGATACCTTTCAGAATTGGCTGGCACCTGTACCGGGTGGTCTGGCATCAGCCACAGTGGGTGTCTGCACCATGATTGCAGCCCTGGTGAGTTCTGAAGCTGCCGGCACGCTCACCATGGGGAGAATCGCTCTTCCTTTGATGCGCAAGCGGGGGTATCAAAAAGAGATCGCCGTCGGATGCATCCAGGCAGGAGCCGCATTGGGATTTCTTGTCCCGCCAAGCTGCATCGCAATCCTTTATGCCGTTATCGCCAAGGAATCCATAGGGAGACTCTTCCTTGGCGGCGCTATTCCCGGATTGATGCTGGCTTCAATGTACATCATTTACATCACCGTCCGATGCTATCTCCAGCCACATATCGCCCCTCCCGTACCCAAGGAGGAAAGAGCGTCATGGAATGAAAAAGTAAAAAGCCTCAAAAACCTTATCATGCCGGCTGCCATCATTTTTTCGGTTGTCGGGACGATTATGCTGGGACTGACCACGCCTGTGGAGTCTGCTGCCATTGGTGTCCTGGGTGGCTTGATAGCTGTTGCGATTAAAAAGAGACTGAATCTGAAGTTGATAACAGATGCGCTCATGGACAGTTCAAAGCTTACAGCGATTATGATGTGGATATTCATGGGAGCGATGACCTTTGGTCAAATCTATGATGCGCTGGGAGCCAAGGAGCTCATACATACCGTGACAACTGCCCTCCCACTTGGACCCTGGGGCGTTCTCGTCATGATACAATGCACCTTCTTCATCCTGGGGATGTTTATGGATGACACGGCGATTTTGTTCATTACCATGCCCATATATATCCCTATTATCAGTGAGTTGGGGTTTGACCCGGTATGGTTTGGCGTTCTTTACATTATCAATATGCAAATGGCCTACATGACGCCGCCTTTTGGATACTGCCTGATGTTGATAAAGGGAGTGGTACCGCCCGATATATCCATGGCGGATATTTACCGATCCGTCGTTCCATTTGTAATCATACAGGGTGTGGCCCTTGCGCTGATTATGTTATTTCCCGAAATTGTGCTCTGGCTGCCAAGAGTTATGCTGGGGGGCTGAGACACGTCTGATCAATGGAGCCTAGACAAGGGTAAAGTTACATTAAAAAGAAGGTTGAAGTGCCGGCAGTTGCGGGGAACACATCCGTAACCAGGGGCGAACCAAGCCCAACGGCGGCATAGGAGGAATTGGAAGTATATGTCAACAACGCTTAGTAGTACTCCACAAGATGACGGATTCCACATGCCGGGGGAATTTGAACCCCATGCCGGGTGTTGGATGGTGTGGCCGGAGCGCACGGATAATTGGCGGTTTGGGGCAAAGCCGGCCCAGGCGGCATTTGCCGAAGTTGCCCATGCGATATCAAGATTTGAGCCGGTAACCATGCTGGTGTCACAATCCCAGTATAGTTCAGCCCGGGAAGTGCTCGATCCGCAGGTGCGGGTAATTGAGATGTCCACGAATGATGCATGGGTCCGTGACACCGGCCCCACTTTTGTCATTAACGATCAGACTGGAGAGATACGAGGGGTTGATTGGCGCTTCAATGCATGGGGAGGCTTAGTGGATGGGTTGTACTTTCCCTGGGATCAGGATGACAAGGTTGCCGGGAAAATTTGTAATATAGAAAGAAAGGACTACTACACTCTTAAAGATTTCGTCCTTGAGGGCGGGTCTATTCATGCCGATGGTGAAGGTACATTAATTGTCACTGAGACGTGTTTGTTGCACGAAAGCCGAAACCCCCACTTGACCAAAGAAGGCATAGAAGATGTTTTGAAAAAGTACCTTAATCTGGAAAAAATCATCTGGCTGGCTGCGGGCATATATCTGGATGAAACCAATGAACACGTTGATAACATCATCCACTATATTGCGCCTGGAAAAGTGGTCCTTGCCTGGACGGATGATGTCAATGATCCGCAGTATGAAATGAGTCTCAGATCATACGAGGTATTAAAGAGTGCGACCGACGCAAAGGGAAGACGTCTTGAAGTAATCAAGGTGCATGCCCCAAAACCCATCCTGGTCACCAGAGAAGAAAGTGAAGGTGTTGACGCTGTCGATGGTTCAATCCCACGTGAGGAAGGAGACCGACAGGCGGCCTCATATGCAAATTTCTATATTGCCAATGGCGCTGTAATACTACCCGTCTTTAACGATGATAAGTTTGACCAATTGGCTATTGAAACATTGCAAAGTGCCATGCCGAACCATGAAATCGTACCTGTATATGCACGAGAAATTCTCCTTGGTGGAGGGAATATCCACTGTATCACCCAGCAACAACCTATAGATTTACATAATAACTAACATGAAATTTTCAGACTAAGCGGCTCATGGTAAAATGCGACTTTAAAATCTATTCATCGAGAATGTATTTTCTTTATCGAGAAGGAATAAAAAAATGACCAAAGAGACCACCAATGCTTCTTTACAAGATCTTCGCGAGCAATTTATAGCCAAGGGAAATGCAAGTGCGACCGGTTCCTATGTTGCCAAGTCTGAGGGAGCTTTGATCGTTGATGTTGAAGGGCGGGAATATATCGATTTTGCCGGCGGAATTGCCGTCATGAATGTGGGCCACTCTCATCCCAAGGTAGTGGCGGCCATTAAGGATCAGGCAGATAAATTCACCCACACTTGTTTCATGGTGTCGCCCTACGAAACAGCAGTCACGCTGGCAGAAAAGCTGTGCCATGAAATGCCCGGAAATTCGCCTAAAGCGGCCATGTTTGCCAACAGTGGGGCTGAAGCGGTAGAGAATGCCGTCAAAATCGCCCGCTATAGTACCGGCAAAACTGGGATCATCGCCTTTGAGAACGCCTTTCACGGCCGAACGTTGATGGGCATGACGCTGACCAGTAAAGTCAAACCCTATAAATACGGTTTCGGTCCTTATGCACCGGAAGTATACCGCATGCCCTTTGCCTACTGCTACCGTTGTCCTCTGAATTTAACCTACCCGGCGTGTGATACAGCTTGTGCCCAGTGCCTGAACGATATGTTTGTCAAACAGGTGGCGCCGGAACAAACGGCAGCCATCATCGTCGAACCGATCCAGGGAGAGGGTGGCTTTATTACACCGCCGATGGACTACTTTAAAAAACTGAAAGCGATCTGCGAAGAAAACCAGGTCCTGTTTATTGCCGATGAAATTCAGACCGGTATCGGTCGCACGGGTACGATGTTCGCGATGGAGCAGTTCGACGTGGAAGCGGACATTACTACGGTGGCCAAGAGCCTGGCTGCTGGCATGCCGCTTTCAGCCGTTGTGGGAAAAAAGGAGATCATGGACTCGGTCCACCTTTCCGGTATCGGCGGTACTTACGGAGGGAATCCGGTGGCCTGTGCCGCAGGATTGGCAGTGTTGGACATCTTTGAAACCGACGATCTGTTGACTCAATCAAAAGCGCTTGGAGAAGTCTTGCAGACTCGCCTGGAGCAATTCAAGCAGGAATATGAAATCGTTGGCGATGTCCGGGGGATGGGGCCGATGATGGCCATGGAACTGGTCAAGGATCGCCACACAAAGGTGCCAGCCGCAGACGAGGCCAAGGCGCTCACCACATTCTGTTTTGAGCGAGGACTGCTTCTTCTGTCCTGCGGGGTATACGGTAATGTTATTCGCTTTCTGATGCCGCTGGTGATTTCCAATGAACAATTGGAAAAGGGTTTGGCAATTGTCGATGACGGGCTGAAAAGTTTGCGAAAATAGCACCCGATCCGAAACAACCTAATCACCTTAAGGATAAAACCCATCATGTTTGGATTTTACGGCCGTATCATCACAATTGATCTTAGCCAACAAACGTTTTCCATTGAAAGACTACCTGCGGAGATCTACTCTCGATATCTCGGGGGCAAGGGGTTGGCCACCTACCTCCTAATGGAGAGGAACCCACAAGGGGTGGATCCTCTGTCACCAGCCAATCATATGATTGTCGCCACCGGTCCCTTTTGCCAGAGCCGCTTGTGGGGAGGAAGCCGCTATGGTGTATACACCAAATCTCCCCAGACCGGTCTCTATGCCGAGTCCTATTCCGGCGGGAGGGTCCCCGAAGCCATCGATTCGGCCGGGTTTGATGCCGTGATTTTTGTTGGAAAAGCAGAAAAACCCTCGGTTGTCTCGATCCATCCGGAAGGGGCGGATTTTTTCGAGGCAGGCGATCTGTGGGGCATGGAGATCTTTGATGCCGAAGAGCAGGCGATCGAGCAATTTTCTGTTAAAAAAGAGGGTTTTCGTAAACCAGGTGCAATCGTCATCGGCCCGGCCGGAGAAAAGCAGGTGCGATTCGCCTTGATCGCCAATGACAAATGGCGTTGCGCCGGAAGGGCGGGCGTGGGTGCTGTGATGGGTTCCAAGCACCTTAAAGCGGTGGTGTTCCAGGGTGATCGCAAACGCCCCATGTTTAAACCAGATGAAATTGCCGATTACTCGAAAACCTTCTCAAAAACCCATATGCGATCCCCAGGTGTCGAGGCCTACCGGAACATGGGGACTACCATGATGGTGGCCTTGATGAATACGGTCGGCGCGTTTCCTTCCAAGTATTGGCAACAGGGCACCTGCGACCACTGGGAGAAGATCAGCGGTGAAACCTATCACCGGGAGCATGAGGTCAAACCCCACGCCTGTGCCAAGTGCTTCATGGCCTGCGGCCGCATGGCCAAGATTACCAAAGGGCGTCACAAGGAATTGAAGATCGAAGGCCCCGAATATGAAACCATTTATGCATTTGGCGGTTTGTGCATGGTGACGGATATGGAGGAGATCGTATACCTGAACGACCTGTGCGATCGCCTCGGGGTCGATACGATCACCGCCGGAAATTTATGCGCATTGGCCATGGAGGCCACGGCCAGGGGTAAGCTGACCGAAGGCATCGAATACGGGGATGTGGACGCAATTGCTGCACTGATCAAAAAGATTGTTGCCCGCGAAGGGATTGGCGATATTCTGGCTGATGGCATCGTGCCGGCGGCAAGGCACTGGGGGGTGGAAGATATCGCCATCCATGTCAAAGGCATGGAACCAGCTGGCTACGACCCGCGCGTACTTAAGGGGATGGGATTGACCTTTGGCACTTCACCACGAGGTGCGTGCCACTTGCGGACCACCTTCTATAAGCCGGAACTGTCAGGGATGATCCCACCGGATCAGATTGAAGGTAAAGCGGAAATGCTAATCGATTACGAGGACCGACTCAATATCTTCGATACGCTGATCCTCTGTCGATTCTACAGGGATTTGTATCCTTGGGAAGAGTTGGAGAAAACAATTTGGCTGGCAACCGGTCTGACAATGTCGATATCGGAGCTTCGCGAGATCGCTGCAAATATTGCAACGATGACCAAGACATTCAATCTCCGTGAGGGCTTCAAACCCGAAGACGATCGATTGCCTCGGAGATTGCATAAGGAGGCGCTGCCATCCGGGCATGCCCTGTCTGCTGAAGAGATGGAACTTATGTTGGCGGATTACTACCGGCTGCGGGGATGGGACACAAACGGTACCCCTGCAGGTTATAACGGGTAATCGATTGTTCCTATCGACTCCCGATCAATAGCCAACATCTAATCCTTCGTTATTTAGTCTCCGGTCGTGTAAATAACCAAGGCCCAGCCTCGGGAGGTTCTTCTGTTGCCTTCCACCCCATCCAATTGAATTCCATCAGGTCACGGGGTGCCTGAGCCTTGTTCACCAATGCATATCGCACCAATGCCCCCCGCGCTTTCTTCGAATGCACCGTTACCGTTTTGAAGGTTCCATCGGTACGCTGCTCTTTAAAAACAGGTGAAATCACCGGATTGTTTAGTTTCTTAAGATCCAGTGCTTTCAAGTATTCTTGTGCGGCCACGCTAAGAATTGATTCCCCGCTTTTTAAATCCTTATTTAATCTGGCGGTTAGAGTTTCTTTCCAAAATGCGACGATATTTTTTGCCTTGCCCACGACCAATTGATGCCCCATTTCCAAGCGATACGCTTCAATCCGATCGAAGGGGCGTAGTAAACCGTAAAGGCCGGACAAAATGCGGATTTTTTTCTGTGCGTCCTTGAGCTGATCTGCCTTCAGGCTGTAGGCATCGAGATTTTGATATAAAAGACCAGTGAAGCCAAATAAAGCAAGAATTTGGGGGCGGTTTTTCAATCCCCATAGGGCCGCATTTTCTTTGGTTTCCGTGACAAGTTTTTCACTCAAAGACATCAGTTTTTTTAGTTGAGACCTGCTCATTTTGGAAATCTTATCGGCCAGAATGCGAGTCATTTCCATTTGTCGAGGCTCTGTCACC
>RCNE010001234.1_pt1 | contig 13879 bp, 11 predicted proteins | sample 2041361 | NCBI WGS metagenome assembly RCNE01 (sample SAMN09708229, study PRJNA481090) | Marine sediment metagenome, whole genome shotgun sequencing project.
GGGGTGGCAGTGCCGAAGGGCGCGCAGGTGGCGCAGATTGATGCCTTGGAGCAAGCGGCTGCTAATCTGAACGGGCCGCTGGTTCTGAAGGTGACAGGGCTGGCGCATAAGTCTGAGGCGGGCGGTGTGCGGCTTGGGCTGTCGCCGAGTGCAGTTGGCGCGGCGGCACGGGAAATGCCGCAGGGCGGATACCTGCTCGAGGAGATGGTGCAGGATGCTGTGGCCGAGTTATTGGTGGGCGTGCTACGTGATCCGGCGCATGGATTTGTGCTAACGCTCGGGGCTGGGGGCGTGCTGACAGAGTTGTGGCAGGATACGGCATCGCTATTGGTGCCTGCGCGGGCCGAGGCCGTGGAAGGTGCACTGAGATCGCTCAGGATTTGGCCGATGATTGAAGGGTATCGGGGTAAGCCTGCGGCGGACTTGAATGCGATTGTTGCTGCTGTGATGGCGGTTCAGGACTATGTGATTGCCAATGCTGACCGTGTCAGCGAAGTAGAAATTAACCCGCTTATGTGCACACCAGATGCTGCTGTTGCAGTGGATGCACTGCTGCGGACAGCTCCAAGGAGATGAATATGGACCCGATCAAGACCCGCCGTGAGGGTGCAATTTTGGAAGTGACGCTGGACCGGCCCAAGGCCAATGCGATTGACTTAGTGACGTCGCGGATGATGGGGGAGGTGTTTGCTGATTTTCGCGATGATCCCGAGTTGCGCGTGGCAATTATCACAGGGGCGGGGGCCAAGTTTTTCTGCCCTGGGTGGGATCTCAAAGCGGCGGCGGATGGCGATGCGGTTGATGGTGATTATGGCATCGGTGGCTTTGGCGGTTTGCAGGAATTGCCACGGCTGAACAAGCCGGTGATCGCGGCGGTGAACGGGATTTGCTGTGGCGGCGGATTGGAGCTTGCTCTGAGTGCGGACATGATCTTGGCGGCGGATCATGCGACATTTGCCTTGCCTGAAATTCGTTCTGGCACGGTTGCGGATGCGGCGAGTGTGAAACTGCCCAAGCGGATTCCCTATCATATCGCGATGGAGTTGTTGCTCACGGGGCGGTGGTTTGATGCGGATGAAGGCAAGGGTTGGGGCCTCATCAACGAGGTCGTGCCTGCAGATCAGTTGATGGACCGCGCGTGGGAATTGGCCCGACTGTTGGCCTCTGGTCCACCGCTGGTTTATGCGGCGATTAAGGAGATCGTGCGCGATGCCGAAGATGCCAAGTTTGCGGATGCAATGAACAGGATCACCAAGAGGCAATTGGGGTCTGTAGATACGCTATATGCCTCCGAGGACCAGTTGGAAGGTGCGCGCGCGTTTACAGAAAAGCGTGATCCGGTCTGGAAGGGGAAATAGTGCATTTGCCAAAGTGCGGCGCACAGGGTTATCTGAGCCTAAATATATTTTAGTTAAAGGCGCGCCGTATTTATGAACATTCTTTTTGTACATCAGAACATGCCAGGCCAATACCGTGAGTTGGTGCAATGGCTGGCCGCGCAAAAGGCGCATACGATCTATTTTCTGACGCAACGCAATAACCCGCCCAAGATTGAGGGGGTCGAAGCGCGTGTCTATAGGGCGCATAACGTCCCCAAGGAGGGTACGTATGGTCTGAGTAAAGTTTGGGAAGAGGCGACAGGTGCGGGGTTCGGCGCGGTAACAGCGGCCAAACAGATTGAGCGTGAAGAGGGGTTCAAGCCTGATATCATCGTTGGGCATGTCGGCTGGGGTGAATTGACGTTCTTTAAACAGTTGTGGCCGGATGTGCCGATCATCGGATTTTTTGAATACTACTACCGCTTGCACGGTGGCCCGATCAATTTTGACCAAGATGAGACGGTAACGGAGCATACACCCTTTTTGCTACAGGCGCGCAATGCAGTGCCGAACTCTAATATCATGACGGTAGATCGCGGTCTGAGCCCGACAAAGTGGCAACGTGACTGCTTTCCCCCCGAAATGCACAGCAAAATTTATGTCTGCCATGACGGTATCCGCACGGATAAGCTGCAGCCTGATCCCGATGCCAAGCTCAAGCTGGGGCGGGCTAAAGAGCCTGTGGGGCGCAGTGACGAAATTGTCACCTATATGGCGCGCAACCTTGAGCGGATGCGAGGATTTCATCAATTCATGCGGGCGCTGCCTGATATTCTTGCGGCACGACCCAATGCGCGAGTTCTGGTGATCGGTGGGAACGAGGTGTCTTATGGCGCCAAGAGCAAGAGTCCAGGTGGTTTGCGCGCAGAGATGGAAGCCGAAGTTGGAGATCGCGTTGATTGGAGCCGCGTACATTTTCTGGGACAGGTGCCGTACGAAGACTACCAGAAGATCATCCAGATCAGCCGCTGCCACATCTATATGACGATGCCTTTTGTGCTCTCTTGGTCGCTGCTTGAGACGATGTCGATGGAGGCGACGATTGTGGCCTCCGATGTGGAGCCGGTGCGCGAGGCGGTGACGCATGGCGAGACAGGATTATTGGTGGATTTCCACAATCCGGCAGCCTTGGCAAAGCAGGTCATTGAGGTATTGGAGCGGCCGCAGGATTTTGCCCATCTGGGACCTGCCGCACGCAAGCATGTGGTCGCGGAATATGACTTCCTGACGAAATGTCTGCCCGAGCACATCGCCCAAATGAATGCCCTACTGCCGCAGGACAAGCAGATCGCGATGCCTGACTAAGCTTTGGTGCTTAGTTTCCGGCGATGCTGATAAGGCCGAAGGCAGAGCCGATTAGACCGAAAACGACGCGCACTGAGGCGACCGGGCTTTCGGTGGCGAGGACAAGATCACCGGAGTTGATGAAAAAGTTGCGCGCTGAGAAGAGGCCATCGGATGTGGTGAGGTCGATGGTGAACACCACCCGCTGCTTACGGGGCCCGCTTTGGCCGTCGCTGACTGCCGAGGTGGGATATTCACGCAGGACCAGGACCCCCTTGGGGTTGGCGCGGGCCGCGTTAACGCCGCCAATGAGTGACAGAGCATCGAGTGCCGATACTTTGTCACGGTTGAAGGGGAACTGGTTTTCCGAGCCTGCTGCGCCGAGTGACAGGAAGTAACGGGAGTCTTTTTCGACGATAACCTGGTCACCGGCGAGCAAACGCGTGTCGAGCTTTGGATTGTCCAAAAGGCGCATGAGGGATGTGCGATATGTTGTATGGCCGCGTACCAATTTGACATGCGGGTTTGCCAGCCCGGCAGGCACACCTCCTGCCGCAGAGATCGCGGCGAGAATGGAAAAATCCTGATCCGGCATTTTGATATTGCCCGGTGTGGCGACGCCGCTAACCATATCGACCGAATTCGTGCGCCCCTCCAACATTGCCAATTGAACCTGCGCGCCTGGTGCAATCGCTTCGAGCTGGCGCTGGAGGGATTGGCGCGCGCTGTCTGGTGTACGGTCTGCTACCCGCACTTTTCCAACATAGGGAATAAAGATCATGCCCTTGGAAGAAACCCGCAGGCCGGAAATAATAACGCTGCGTTGGCCCGGGGCCATGAGCAAAGAGTTTTCCGCGCTATCCCAGATTGTGACACTAAGCGTATCGCCGGGGCGGATAACCTGAGCGTTCGAGCCGTGGGAGTGAGCCAGCCAGCTATAGCCTCGCTCTCCCGTGGTCGGCCATGCGGCGAGGCTGGGCAGTAATGCTTTTGACACAGGGTAGACAACAAAATCAGCTTCGGGCTGGTCTGCACCTTTTACGATCTCGGCTTGAATCGCAGCACCTCTGGGTAGGGTTCCACATGCGGTTACTGCAATAGATAGTGCAACACACAGTATATATCTTGCAAGTTTGCCCATTAAAATTACCGCTCATTCAGTTGTCAAAAACCCACATGATGCGCCATGCCACAGACGACACGGGTTGGAAATAGGTTGAGGGCAAGATAGTGGAACGCACTATGGCGTCAATCGTTAGAAAAAATGGGACTGAAGTTTATCGCGACCTGTTGCTGGGTGGTGGTGGACGGTTAGGACAAATGCTGCGCCATCATTGGCCGCAAGGAGGCCATTTATGCGCGCAAAGCAGGCAAGAAAGCGGTGGCATGCTGGTGTTTGATCCGCTGCGTGATCCTGAAATGCTCAGAACTGCATCTGCAGGACGACGGGCTATTATTTGCCTGTCAGGTGTGACCCCTGCGCATTCTGCAACGAGTGGGGATGCCATGTCACTCAATACGGATCTGGCGTTGGCGGCGGTTGATGCCGCTCCGAGTGACGCACGGGTTTTTGTTGTGTCGTCTGCTGCGGTTTACGGTGCGGCGGATGGGCCACATGTTGAAGCAAGCAGGGTAACTCCTGTCAGTGACTATGGTCATGCCAAGCGTGAGATGGAGATAGCGGCGTTGGCTCGGGGTGCGGGGCGTGTGTGCGTGTTGCGGATTGGTAATGTTGCGGGCGCCGATGCGATATTAGGGGGGTGGCGCGCAGGGATGACGCTGGACCAACTGGTGGATGGCGGCACGCCGCGGCGCAGCTATATCGGGCCAAAAACGCTGGCGCATGTGATCCACACCCTTTGCGGTACAGTACAGTTGCCGGACATTCTTAACATCGCGGCACCGGGCGTGATTGAGATGGGCGCGCTGCTGGACAGTGCAGAATTGGCATGGTCCCCTCGAACGCCTGCCGGGCCGGTGATCGAAGAAGTATTGATACATACCAAAGCACTAGAGAAATTTTATACCTTTACGCCGCAAGAATGCAGTGCGGCGGGTATGGTCGCCCAATGGCGAGAAGGAGCATCCGGACAATGACATGGCGCAAGCGCATCTTTGATCTGTTTTTCGCCAGCTTGTTAGTGGTGATCCTCGGGCCAGTGATCCTGTTGCTGGTGGTGTATATCTACCTCAAACAGGGCCGCCCGCTGTTTTACGTGGCAGAGCGAATGAAGGCGCCCAACCAGTCCTTTGGCCTGGTCAAGTTTCGGACCATGACTGTCGTGGATGCAGATCATGGCGTTTCAGGCGCACATAAAGCATCGCGGGTCACGCCCCTCGGTGCGCGATTGAGGGCGAAGCGAATGGACGAGTTTCCGCAGTTGTGGAACCTTCTCAAGGGAGATTTGTCATTCGTCGGGCCGCGCCCGCCCTTGCGTGAGTACGTCGAGCGATTTCCTGACATCTACGATGAAGTCCTCAAGTCGCGGCCTGGTGTGACGGGGCTGGCCACGATCAGGTTTCACAAGCATGAGGACCGTCTGCTTGAGCGCTGTACTACGGCAGAGCAAACTGATGACATCTATTGCCGGATTTGTGTTCCGCGCAAAGCGAAGCTGGACCTGATTTATCAGCACCACCAGAATATGTGTTATGACTTTGATCTGGTGTTCCAGACGATTGGAAATCTGTTTCGCCGGTCGAAGCGCTGAAATCTGCTTATGGTTGCGGGAGATGAAATCATTTATTATGAATGTCCTGCGAAACTGGTTAAAGTAGGGTACTAGCAAAAATCGTGGCCTTTTTTCGGCCATTCTGGTTCGGTTCGCCTGTACCGCGGAGCCTGCCGGAACACTTAGATAGATATAGGTTTCGTGATGCTCAATTGGGTTAGATCCCTCAACAAGATGCAAAAGCGGCGGGTTATGCTGTGTCTCGATAGCGCGCTTGTCCCGTTGGCGATGCTGTTTGCCTTTATTGCGATTGATTTGGACGGTGGTGTCGCAGGCAACATACGCAGCTTCATGCTGTTGATGCCCTATATGATCTTTGCGACCATCGGGATCGCCATGTGGTTCGGGATCGCCGATGTTCAGGTGAGCGCCTATGAGGCCGCATCGGTGGGGCTGACGGCGGTTCACGCTGTATTGCTGACGATTGCGTCGATTACCTTTTCCGACATAGCCGTTCTGAACCTGCCTATTGGCGTGCATATGGTATTTGGTGCCGCCTTCTTTTGTTTTGCTGTAGGAAGCCGTGCGGTGCTGCTACAGGTTGTGCTGTTGGTGTACCGCTCTTCGATGGATCACACGCGGGTTTTGATCTATGGCGCCGGCACAACAGGATCACAGCTTGTTTCCGCATTGCGGAGTCATGATACGATTCAGGCAGTTGCCTTTGTGGATGACAATAAGGGTTTGCAGGGCATGCGCGTTCAGCGCCTGCCAGTTTTCTCGCCGCTAAACATCGCCGAAGTTGTGAGCGATTATAAAATCGATCGTGTCCTGCTTGCCGTGCCTTCGTTGAGCCATCCCAAGCAGGCCCAAATTGCGCGCAAGCTTGAGAAAATGGGACTCGAGGTGCAAACGCTGCCATCGTTCTCGCAGTTAATTGGCCAAGAGGCGTTGGTCAATCAGCTCAAGCCGCTGTCGGCCCGTAGTTATCTGGGGCGGGATGAAGTATCCCACCCTCTGGGAAGTGCGCGGAACTGCTATGAGAACAAGGTCGTTCTAATCTCCGGTGCGGGAGGCTCCATTGGCTCGGAGCTGTCGCGGCAGGTGCTGGATTGTAAACCGTCCAAGATTATTATGTACGAACTGAGCGAGTTGGGTCTGTACAACATCGATATGGAACTGAGGAATATCATCGAGCAGGAGGAGCTTGGTATAGAGCTTGTTCCGGTTCTGGGGACGATCACGGACAGCCGACAAGTGCGCAAACTTCTGGTGAAACACGGGGTGCAGGTGGTTTTGCACGCTGCGGCCTACAAGCATGTACCACTGGTTGAGGCCAATCCTCTTACGGGTTTGGCAAACAATGTCTTCGGCACCCAAACATTGGCGGAGCAGTCGGCCAAGGCCGGTGTCGAGCGGTTTATCTTGATTTCGTCCGATAAGGCCGTGCGGCCTACGAATGTGATGGGTGCTTCAAAGCGGTTGGCCGAGTTGGTTATCCAGGACTTGGCAAAGCGGCATCGCGATAAGGGCCGCACGATCTTCTCGATGGTGCGGTTCGGGAATGTTCTTGGTTCATCCGGTTCTGTGATCCCCTTGTTTCAGGAACAGTTGCGCCGTGGGGGGCCACTGACGGTGACCGATAAGGCTGTCGAGCGGTACTTCATGACAGTGCAAGAGGCGGTTCGCCTCGTATTGCAGGCCTGCGCGATAAGTCGCGGCTCCGAGGTTTTTGTACTGGATATGGGAGCGCCTGTTCCGATCCTTAATCTGGCTCGTCAGGTGATTGAGGGCGCGGGATATCAGGTGCGTGATGACGACCACCCTGATGGTGATATTGAAATTCAGTTTACCGGTCTGAGACCGGGGGAGAAGATGTCAGAAGAGCTGTCTCTCTCTGATGATCTGGTGGGGACGACATATCCAAAAATCTTTATGACACATGAAGGCGGCCTATCGCAGATCGAGGTTGCATCCGCACTGCGCAGCCTGCGCGAAGCATTTGTAGCGAGCGACGAGGATATGGCACGTGATGTTGTTCGCAAGTGGGTCGAAGGCTTCCATACCGAAATTTCCAAGGCTGACGCTTCTTAAACATTGCGCAGATTTGTCACGCTGGCTACTTATCGCTCAACTCGTGCGCGGTTTTGTTGTGCTTAGGGCGCGTCGGGTGCATGGTTGAAAAAAAATATTTTGCGGCAGAGAGTTTACATGATCAGGAAACTTGCAGTTTCGTCTTTGAGCGTCGCTCTTTTAGGGTCCGTAGCGCTTCTGCCTGCCGCAACGCATGCTGACGATATCGATGGCATCTTTGATGTTCCCAACCGCCCTTCCCTGAACTTTTATGGTGCGACCGGACTGATCGATATGCCATCGGGTGAGGCGATGCCCGATGGGCAATTCACTGTTGGCGTTTCAAGCTTTGGTGGGCAAACCCGCACGACACTAACCTTTCAGGCGACGTCGCGCATTCAAGCGAGTTTTCGCTATGCGGGGATCAAAGACGCGAATTTCGCCGGTTTTAGTACCTACCGTGACCGAAGCTTTGATGTCCGATTCCTGCTCAATCGTGAAAGCCGCTACTTGCCAGCGCTGAGTGTTGGTTTGCAGGATTTTGCCGGCACGGGCATTTATGCAGGCGAATTTGTAGCCGCGACAAAGAATTTCTCTGGTGGGCGTATCCCCGGGACCGTGAAGGCGACTGTTGGTTTAGGTTGGGGTCGTTTGGGAAGTTCGGGCGGTATTGGTGCACCCTTCGGGGGTGATCGACCTGCTTTTGAATCTGGTGATACGGGTGGTGAGCTGTCGGTCGATCAGTGGTTTCGTGGAGAAATGGCGCCGTTTGCCGGTGTGGAGTGGCAGATCAACGACAAGTGGGGCCTGAAGGCCGAGTACAGCTCTGACGCTTATGTAACTGAGACCGACCTGGGCGTAGTGGATCTCAAGTCGCGCCTTAACTTTGGTGCAGAATATCAAGTGAGTGAGAGCTTTCGCGTCGGTGGTTATTATCTTTATGGGTCCGAGATCGGGCTGAATGTGGAGATGCAGATCAACCCGAAACGTCCTGTTGCACCGCAGCGTTTGCCAGCGCCACGTCCCTATTTCATTCGGCCGGGCCGCCGTGAAAATCCAGCGGCCTATGACACCGCATGGGCCACCTCGGATGTGGACGCTTCTGTTACGGTGCGAGATGCACTGATCCCGCTTTTGGAAGCGGAAGGAATGACGCTGGTTGAGGTTCACTCAACTGCATCCACCGCTGAAGTTCGCTATACGAACGATCGATACAATGCGACGGCGGTTTCTGTTGGGCGTGTTGCGCGCGTGTTGGCGCGGTTGATGCCTGATTCAGTTGAGACGTTCCGCATTGTACCTGTGGTCGATAATCTGGCGCAGTCGGCTGTTGTTTTTCGCCGCTCTGATCTTGAGGCGCTGGAATTTGCGCCAAACTCTTCAGAGGCATTGCTGTCCGCTGCACGGATCACCAGCGTGGCCCCGTCCCTGCCCAACAGCGCGCGGAACGAAGATCTGTTTCCCGCCTTCAACTGGTCACTTGGCCCTTATCTCGCTCAAAGCTTTTTCGATCCGGAAAAGCCAATTCGTATAGACGGCGGTGTTCAGCTTGACATGTCGTATCAGTTTGCACCGGGCTGGGAGATTGCGGGGCAGCTTAGGTACCGTTTGGCAGGTAATATCGCAAGCGGTGACAACACCAACAATTCCGTACTCGAACCTGTGCGCACCAACAGTATTTTATATGCTCAAGCCAGTAACGCCGCAGTTACGAACTTGTACGTGAACCGCCAGTGGAAAACCGGACCGGATACCTATGCACGTTTCACCGCAGGCTATCTCGAGCGTATGTTTGGTGGTGTCTCTGCCGAAGCTCTCTGGAAGCCGGTAAGCAGCCGTTTGGCGCTCGGTGTTGAAGCGAACTATGTCAAACAACGTGCTTATGACGACTATCTTGGATTTCAAGACTACAGTGTCGCGACTGGTCATGCCTCTGCTTACTATGAATTCGGAAACGGGTTCACGGGTCAGCTTGATGTCGGGCGCTACCTTGCCGGTGATGTTGGTGCGACCGTATCGCTGGAGCGGGAGTTTGCAAATGGCTGGCGCGTCGGTGGCTTCTTTACCCTCACGGATGTTTCTGCCGAAGATTTTGGCGAGGGGTCGTTTGACAAAGGTATCACCTTTACCGTCCCGATTGATTGGCTGATTGGCAAATCGGATCAACGCAGCTCCTCGGCAACGCTTAGACCGCTGCAACGAGATGGTGGCGCGCGTTTGAGTGTTCCGGCGCGTCTGTATGAGCAGGTCCGAAGCGGGCACCGCCAAGAGTTGGTCGGAAACTGGTCCGGAGTATGGGAATGATACAAGTACTTTCACGAAGTGTAGGAGTTGGCTTGATCGCGGTGCTTCTAAGCGCCTGTGGCTCTGACGAAGATGCAAGTGCAAATCTGTCGCAGATGGCGCTGGATAATGCTACTCAACTGGTCACTGCGCGCGGTGTGGACGCACCAGAGAAAATTGAGCTGTCCTCGAAGCAGTTTGCGGAGATCAATGTGCCGGTGATCCAGATAAACCCTGAAATCCTCGGTGGTTCTGACTTCCTCCAGCTTGCTGCATCGCGGCGTGATTCGGGTTTGGGCGTTGTAAATGTCTGGAATTCATCAGATAATGCGCAGGTATTCTTGCGAAATGGCGTTATTGTCGGCTCCCGCGGCATCGGTGGTGATATAATTTCTGCTGATGCAAACATGACCATCAGAGCGTTGGGCGCGCGTGCAGACAGCAGTGGCTTACGATCTTATCTTATTTCTGACGGTGACGTGACGACAACGGAGCACATATTTCGCTGTAAGGTTGAAAACGTTCAAGCTGAAAATTTAATCCTTTTTGGTCAATCATTTAGCACTGATCTCATGCGTGAAAACTGTGTTGGTGGTCCGCGTGGGGACGACGTTGTCCGCAATGAATATTGGGTTCAAAGGGCGGACGGTTTTGTCAGGAAATCGCGCCAATGGATGGGCCCACGGATCGGCTACTTCGAAATCATAGGGGTCACACGTTAGACAAGAATGCAACATTCAGCGAAAGCGCGCCGAAATATCAGATTCTTTGCTTTAACAATGTTGTGAAAAAAACCCATCTCGGCTATGCAGAACTTAATCGCGAGTTCATCCCGCTATTTAGAAAACAGGACAGAAAAAATGATCAAGACAGTATCCCTTGCCGCAATCATCGCAGTGACAGCATCCGCTTCCTTCGCGGGTTCTTTGAACGATGCAATCGTAGAGCAACCAGTAATCGCAGCTGTTCCAGCAGGTAGCTCCGGTGGTATCGGCCTTCCAGTCATCATTGGCGGTGTTGTTGCAGCAGCAGCAATCGCAGCAATTTTGAGCGACGATGACGACGATGATACCGCTACTACAACTGTGGAAGACTAAGTTCTTTTAACGGCTAATTTGAGACGGCCTTCCCTTTCAAGGGAGGGCCGTTTTGCGTTTTTGCACCTCCTTTTTTGTCTTGACTTAGGAGTGGAGTGTCCGAATGGAAAAGCGGCTTTTGTCACTTGGTCACGGCTATAGTGCTCGGGCCCTTGCGGCGCGGTTGGTTCCCGAGGGTTGGCACATTGTTGGCACAACCCGAAGCGCAGACAAGATGGCGCAGATTGCGGCAACGGGTGTGGAACCTGTGCAATGGCCCGGTAGTGATCTCGCACCATTGATAGCGGAATTTCCCAACATCCTGATATCTGCTGGTCCCAGTCCTGACGGTGATCCGGTCTTGGCACAACTGCGGGATACCATTGCGTGCGCTGCATCGGGTATTCGATGGCTTGGATATTTGTCGACAACGGGTGTCTACGGTGATCGTAATGGGGGCTGGGTAGATGAACATACTGCCCTGACACCAAGCACATCGCGCGGTCAGGCGCGTGTCGCGGCAGAAGCGGCATGGCAGGCTATTCCTGACCTACCGCTGCATGTCTTTCGCCTTGCCGGAATTTATGGGCCGGGTCGTGGCCCGTTTGCCAAAGTGCGCAATGGCACGGCGCGGCGGATCATCAAGCAGGGACAGGTGTTCAGCCGTATTCACGTAGAGGATATCGCATCGGGGCTTGAACTGTCGCTGAACGCGCCGAATTCAGGCGCGATATATAATATGTGTGATGACGCCCCTGCGCCGCCTGAAGATGTTATCGGTCACGCAGCGGAGCTGTTGGGGATGCCCGTTCCCCCTGCTGTGGCATTTGAAGATGCAGAGATGACGCCGATGGCGCGTAGCTTTTACGCCGAGAGCAAGCGCGTGCGAAATAATCTGATCAAGCGTGAGTTGGGGTGGGTGCCGCGCTATCCAGATTACCGTAGCGGGCTTGCTGCGTTGCTGGCGCTTGATGAAACCTAATCCTTTGTTCAGTTTCTACTGAAAGGTTGCCTTGTCGGCGGTACATCGACACGCCATATAGATTCGAACCTGCGCACATCGGAATTGTCATGACCCTCACCCAAAAGCTGACCGAAATTCTGGAATCGAACGTGGTTCGCAACACGATTCTCGGGGTGATCGTGTTCAATGCGATACTTCTCGGGCTTGAGACATCAAAATCGATCATGGCGCAGGTCGGCACCCTGATACTGCTGCTTGACCAGATTTGTCTGACGATCTTTGTGGTGGAGCTGTTGGCAAAGCTGGTCGCGTACCGTGGCAGGTTTTTCCGCGACGGATGGAACATCTTTGATTTCATCATTGTGGGCATCTCGTTGGCGCCGGCTGCTGAAGGATTCTCGGCGCTGCGGGCACTACGAATTTTGCGGGTGCTGCGTATCATCTCGGTCGCACCGAACCTGCGCCGCGTGGTTGAGGGGTTTGTCACGGCGCTGCCCGGTATGGCGTCTGTATTCTTGCTGATGTCGCTGATCTTTTATATCGGCGCCGTCATGGCGACCAAGCTGTTTGGCCTTGGTTGCGATATATGCACGCCGGAGCAGGCAGCGGATTTCGATCTGTGGTTCGGAACGCTTGGGCGCTCTGGCTATTCGCTGTTCCAGATCATGACGCTGGAGAGTTGGTCGATGGGGATCGTGCGTCCTGTGATGGAGGTTTATCCACTGGCGTGGATGTTCTTTGTCCCGTTCATCATGATGACGACATTTGCGGTGGTGAACCTTTTGGTTGGTCTGATCGTGAACTCGATGCAGGATGCGCATCAGGAGGAATCAGTCGCCAGCACCGATGCCTACCGTGAGGATGTGCAAGGGAAGCTGGCAGCCCTTGAGGTTAAGCTCGACCAGTTGATCACGGCGCGCAAAGACTAGGCGATCTGCGTGCCAAGTTTTGCGATGCCGAGAGTGTTGAGGACTTTGGCCTCGATATGCTCTGCGTTCATGGCGGCTACCGCGTACATATTCGCAGGGCTTGCCTGATCAATGAAGATGTCGGGTAAGACCATGGAGCGGTATTTTAGCCCGCTGTCGAACATGCCTTCTTCGGCAAGCAGTTGCGCCACATGGCTTCCAAAGCCGCCAACAGCGCCTTCTTCCACAGTGATCAGCGCCTCGTGATTATGAGCCAGGGACAGGATCATGTCGCGGTCGAGCGGCTTGGCAAAGCGGGCATCGGCGATCGTGGGTGTGATGCCTTTGGCCATGAGCGCTTCGCCGGCTTTCTCGACTTCTTCAAGGCGCGTCCCAAAGGACAGGATCGCCACACGGCTGCCCTCATGGATCATGCGGCCTTTACCGATTTCGATAGGAACGCCGCGTTCGGGCATATCGACGCCGCGTCCTTCGCCGCGGGGAAAGCGGAAGGCGATCGGACCGTCATCATACGCGGCGGCGGTGGCAACCATGTGCTTTAGCTCGGCCTCATCCGCAGCAGCCATGACGACAAAGCCGGGCAGGTTAGTGAGGAAAGCGACATCGAAGGACCCTGCGTGTGTGGCTCCATCGGCGCCAACCAGCCCTGCGCGGTCAATCGCAAAGCGGACCGGCAAGCGCTGGATCGCAACATCATGTACGACCTGATCATACCCGCGTTGGAGAAAGGTCGAGTACATGGTGCAAAACGGTTTCATCCCACCAGCGGCGAGGGCGGCAGAGAAAGTGACCCCGTGTTGCTCCGCGATGCCTACGTCAAAACACCGTGAGGGATAGCGCTCCATGAATAGGTTCAGCCCAGTGCCGTCCGGCATGGCCGCAGTAATGGCGCAGATTTTGTCATCCTCGGCCGCGAGTTGCACAAGGCTATCGGAATAGACGTTTGTGTAGGTTGGCGCGTTGCTAGGTGCTTTTTTTTGCTCTCCGGTGACGACATTGAATTTGGCCGTGGCATGACCTTTGTCGCGGGCCGCTTCGGCGGGTCCGTACCCTTTCCCCTTTTTCGTCAGGACGTGGATCAGGATCGGGCCGGTAGCGCGCGCTTTGACAGTGCGCAGCACGGGCAGCAGCTGGTCCATGTCGTGGCCATCAATCGGGCCGAGGTAGCTAAAGCCCAATTGCTCAAACAGGGTGCCGCCGACGGTCATCCCCTTGAGCA
>RCNE010001237.1_pt1 | contig 13869 bp, 13 predicted proteins | sample 2041361 | NCBI WGS metagenome assembly RCNE01 (sample SAMN09708229, study PRJNA481090) | Marine sediment metagenome, whole genome shotgun sequencing project.
GTCCTCCTAGATTTTTATAATCAAAATAATGTTCGAATGAATCACTAAATTTAGTTGATGACCAAAAGGCTAACATATTAAACATCAACTCCTTATATGCGTATAAAATATACTGTTTTTCGGCTTAAGACACCGGATAAACGTAATAAACTAGTGTGTTTTCATAATTTCATAAATTTAGGTTTTATCATCATCTTTTTTCTCTAAAGTAACATACACCGGAAAATGGTCACTAAAACCTCCTTGGTGCCACTTACCAATATAGGTTCTAAAAGGGTCTCCTTTACGTTTGCCTTTCCAAGATTTTAAAAAATGTTCTTCAAAAATTGCTGCTTTGCGATACGCAAGACCACTGTCTTCATTAAAAAAGTTTTTACTTAAAATTATCTGGTCAAATAAATACCAATTATTATCATGAGTAGCAGTACCTTTTCCTGTATCGTAAATTGATTCAAACGGATTGTGAAAATCATCTTGAACTAAATGTTGCTTAATGCTGTTATTCGTTGGGTTATCATTAAAATCGCCTAAAATAACTACGCGAGCATCTTCTGTTTCGTTAACTGCCTTGGCAATTACCTGTCGTGCTAAAGCTGCTGCTTGAATTCTATTAGGTTCTGTTTCTTCAGTTCCTTTTCTTCTAGAGGGCCAATGATTAACCACAAAATATGTGAGTATCCCTTTTAAATTTCCTTTTACTAATAATATATCTCTCGAATAATCTTTGTCACCATTTTCTTCAATAAAAATCAAAGGAAATACTTCGGAATCTAGCAACTCAAAATGTTCTTTTTGATATAATAAGGCCACATCTATACCGCGTTCATCTTGCGAATTATAATGCACAATTCCGTAACGATGTTCGGCCAGCTCTTTAGTATTTGCTAAATCGGTTAACACTTTTAAATTTTCAACCTCGGCTACACCAACTATAACGGGTGGTATTCCAGCTTCAGCTACACCTATTTGAGAAATTACAGAGCCTAATTTTTTTATTTTTCTATTATATCTTTTTAAGTTCCATTTCTTTCTGCCGTCAGGGGTAAAATCATCATCATGTGTGTCTGAATCATTATTAATGTCAAATAAATTTTCTAAGTTATAAAAAGCTAGAGTGTAAATAGAATTCGAGACGGTATTCAAAGTATAAATTTAAATGTGAGCGAAAAGTACGAAAAATCAGCAAACTTCATACCTTTGCTCATAGGATAACCATTATGACAGAAAATAGAGAACTAGAGGTTGAAAAAGCAATATTGATTGGTGTTATTAGTCAACATCAAGGTGAAGAAAAGTCTCAAGAATACTTAGATGAACTTGAGTTTTTAACTTTCACTGCAGGTGGGCAAGCTGTAAAACGCTTTACACAAAAATTAGATGTGCCTAATCCTAAAACATTTATTGGCACAGGTAAGCTAGATGAAATAAAAGATTATATAAACACTCATGATATTAAAACTGCCATTTTTGATGATGAGTTAAATCCTGGGCAATTACGAAATATTGAAAAGATTTTAGATTGCAAGATTTTAGATCGAACAAATCTTATCCTCGATATATTCGCCCAAAGAGCTCAAACCAGTTATGCTCGTACGCAAGTAGAATTAGCCCAATGTCAATATTTATTACCTCGCTTAACGCGGATGTGGACTCACCTTGATAAACAAAAAGGTGGTATTGGAATGCGTGGTCCTGGGGAAACAGAAATTGAAACAGATAGACGTATTATTCGAGATAAGATTTCTTTACTCAAAAAGAAATTGGTTACCATTGATAAACAAATGGCAGTGCAACGTAAAAACCGTGGTAAAATGGTGCGTGTTGCCTTAGTGGGCTATACCAATGTTGGTAAATCTACTTTGATGAATGTGATTAGTAAAAGTGATGTTTTTGCTGAGAATAAGCTATTCGCTACGTTAGATACAACTGTTAGAAAAGTGGTGATTAAAAATATTCCGTTTTTAATGACCGATACCGTTGGATTTATTAGAAAGTTACCTACTCAACTGGTCGAATCGTTTAAATCTACGTTAGATGAGGTTAGAGAAGCTGATTTACTCTTACATGTGGTCGATATTTCACATCCAAACTTCGAAGATCATATAGACTCTGTGAATAAAATTTTAGAAGAAATAAAAAGCTTAGACAAGCCTTCATTAATGGTTTTTAATAAAATTGATGCGTATACTCACGAAACCATTGATGACGATGATTTAGTGACCGAAAAAACAGAAGTGCATTATACGTTAGATGAATGGAAAAAAACGTGGATGGCAAAATTAGATGATAACTGTATTTTTATATCTGCCTTAAAAAAAGAAAATCTAGATGATTTTAAAGCCAAGGTTTTTGAAGCTGTGAAAAAGATTCATATTTCGCGTTTCCCTTATAATGACTATTTGTATCAAGAATATGATGCTGAGGGAAATTAACTCCTAAAACATCCTTGTTTGTCATTCCTTCGTAGGCAGGAATCTAGAAAAGTTTAGAGTTGCTTTTCAGAATCCTCATCAATAATACCTAAACGTTTTGCACGTTTCTCCCAATTTTTTCTGGCCAGTTGTTGCATATCGGAATCGGTATCGCTTTCGTCCATGATTTCTAACCCAAGTAGGGTTTCTATAACATCTTCCATGGTTACCAAACCACTTACTGAACCATATTCGTCTACAACTAAAGCAACCTGCTCTTTTTCTTGAATAAACTTTTCGAATAAATTCGGAATTGGTACATTTCTTTCAACAACAATAATATTCCTTTTTAAATCGAGTAGTAGTTTTTCGTCATGGTCTTCGGCTACTTCTTTAAAAATATCATCTTTCAATACGTAGCCAATCACATGGTCACTATTTCCTTGATAAATTGGAATCCGCGAAAAGCGCAATTCCTTATTTTTATCAAAAAAACTTTTAACTGTAGTATCTTCTGAAGCCATGTGTATAACTGTCTTAGGTGTCATCACATCTTTGGCAAGAATCGATTTAAAGTTTAATAAGTTTTTAATCACAATAGATTCCGATTCTTCAAAAACACCTTCTTCTTCGGCAATATCTGTCATCGCATGAAAATCTTCGCGACTCAAAATACTACCATGCCCCTTACCTCCTATTAACTTTGTGGTTAATTGCAATAGCCAGATTAAGCCCGTCCATTTCAATGGGAAAATCAACACTTTTAAAGCTGTTGTTGTAAAACCAGCTAGTTTTTTCCAGTAGGTAGCTCCAATTGTTTTCGGTATAATTTCGGAAGCAACTAATATTAAAATAGTCATTATGGTAGAAACAACTCCAACCATTACATCTTCAGTTAATTTTATGCCTAAAATAATTCTTTCGGTAGTTCCGTATAATTCCGCGTAAGCTACTTTTGCCTGTACACCAACTAAAATAGCACCAACAGTATGCGCAACGGTATTTAGCGTTAAAATTGCTATTAAAGGTTTGTCAACATCTTTTTTAAATTCTTCTAACGTTTCCGCGAAAGCTTTACCTTCTTTCTTTTTTACATTGATAAAAGTGGGTGTAACACTTAATAATACAGCTTCGAGTATAGAGCATAAAAAAGAAAAAAATATAGAGACAGTTCCGTAAAGAAAGAGTAGTGACATTTGGGTTTCAATTTTTTGCTAAGTTAACTGAATTTACAGCATAAAAAAAGAGCCCAGAAAATCTGAGCTCTTATATAATTTTTATAATTGATTCTTATAAAGAATAGTTCAAACCGAATAACCAGTAAGACTGTGTTTTACTATCAAGATCACTAAATGTTGCCGCTGGGTTTCCTCCAACTCTTGTTTGTAAGTTGTTTAAACCTTCTTGTTTATTTCCTCTTAAACCAAACTCAAATCCAAGACCGATTCCTTTCCATAATGTATATCCTAAAGAGTTTGTCCATGTCCAGTTAGACAGGTCACTACTTTTATAACTCTGAAAGGTTGAAAAGTTAGATTTAAAGTTCACTTTGTTAAATTGTCTAGTATAATCAGCAACAATCTTAGCACCCGTAGATGAATCGAAAGCAGCATCATTTTTAGCAAATACAAAGTTATAGTTTAATGGGTGAATTACAACCACTAAATTTTCCATTGGCGTCCAAGTCATACCAATACCTAAATCTAAAAATCCAGGATCGTTAAAATTATTTATAATTGATGTTCTATATTCACCTAAAGTAGATACAGCCCATTTATCACTTATTTTACGACCATATAAAGATGAAATAGTAAATACATCAGTAGTTCCGTCAAAATCTTCACTATCCGTGTCTACATCTGTATTGTCATTTTTTACCCAAGCAAGGTTAATGTTACCTGAATTTCTCCAGAAAAACTTTTCTTGCTGTAAGTTGGCAAAACCATTTACAGTAACACCAATGTTACCTGTAGATGAATTAGGGGCAGCGTTAGAATACCAATCGTTGAATCCTTGTAAGTTGGCACCTATGGTACCAAAAGCACCTTTTTTCCATCCTGGTAATGCATCTATTTGACCTTGTAAAGCGTCTACTTTACCTTGTAAAGCTGCAATAGAATCTTTTTTAGGTGCTTGCTGTGCTTTTAATTCTTCTGCTGTCTGTGCGTAGGTTGATGCTATCCCGAACATCAAACCAAATACTAATACTAATTTTCTCATTTTTTAATTGATTTTTAATTTGAACGCGCAAAATTACGCCATATTCTTTAATATAGACACATAAAGTATATTAAAGTCACAAAAGAAGTTACTTTTTCCTTTTGTATAACGGTACGGTTGAGCAGGCTTCGCCAAACATAATCGTCCGGGCTGTAGGGAGTAATTTTTCAATAAGCTGTACTTGGGCTGTCTCAGGTATCGGTTTTTCTGAGCAACCTTTAATAATTACAGGTTTATCTTTGTATTTATTTATATCTAAAGCAGCAATTATTTCTTGAAAAATGGCTGTTTCAAGCATTTCAAGATTACCTACTACTATCTTTTGGGTATAATTTGCTAGATGAGTAGTAATCAGCATATAAGCCCATGAAGGTATAATCGCATCTGTTTTACATGTTAAAGCGACAAATTTGTTTTGGTACTGTTTCCAATCGTGATTTTTCACGCTTTCTCGGAAATCTTTTTCTTTTAAAATCAAGCCTTCATATAACCAATCAGAAATATCAAGCAGCACACGCTCGCCTTGCGGATATAACTCCTCAAGATCTATAGTCACTAAAGGACTCTTTGCAACTTTATTGATAATTTCTTTAGACATAATTTTATAAAAAGCCCAATTCTAATTTCGCTTCTTCGCTCATTAAATCTTGACTCCAAGGGGGGTCAAATGTAATTTCAACTTCTGCCTTGTCAATTTCATCTAACGTTTGCACTTTTTGCTCAACTTCAACGGGCAAAGATTCGGCAACTGGACAATTAGGAGAGGTTAATGTCATTAATATTTTTGCTTCTTTGTTTTCACTCACAAAGACATCATAAATCAACCCTAGTTCATAAATATCAACTGGAATTTCTGGGTCATAAATAGACTTTAAAACTTCAACTATTTTATCGCCTACTTCTCTTATATTTACGTCTGTCATAACTCTATTTTTAATGTTTACAAAGATACACTTATTGTGCTAATTTCGATTGAAATGCTATTGCATACAACTTCAATTGTTTAATCATAGAAACCAATCCATTTGCTCGCGTAGCCGATAAATGTTCTTTTAAGCCAATTTCATCTATAAACGTAGTGTTTGCATCTAAAATTTCTTGCGGTGTAAAGCCTGAAAAAACACGTAATAATAATGCAATGATTCCTTTTGTTAATATCGCCTCGCTGTCAGCTGTAAAGGTAACTTTATCGCCATCTAATTCACCATGAACCCACACTTTAGATTGACACCCCTTAATAATATTATCCTCTGTTTTATATGCACCTTCAATTAACGGAAGCGACTTACCAAGCTCTATTATATACTCATAACGCTCCATCCAATCTTCAAACATAGAAAATTCGTCTACAATTTCTTCTTGTATTTCTTTGATAGTCATTTTTTAAACTTATTTTTGCACAGTCAAAAACTGCTTTTGTATAAAGCAGCAAAATTAAGCTAAAAAAACAAGAATGAGTAAATTATTAGCCGTAGGTACTGTTGCATTTGATGCTATAGAAACGCCTTTTGGGAAAACAGATAAAATATTAGGCGGTTCGGCCACTTTCGTGGGATTGGCAGCTTCTCAATTCGGAATTAGAACAGGCATTGTTTCTGTTGTCGGTGATGATATGCCACAAGCTTATCTTACGATGCTAAATGAGCGTAATATTGATACTTCGGGGATAGAAATTGTTGAAGGAGGTAAAACTTTCTTTTGGAGTGGTATATATCATAATGATATGAACACTCGCGACACCTTGGTTACCGAATTAAACACCTTGGCAGATTTTACTCCTGTAGTACCCGAGAACTTTAAAGATGCTAAAGTAGTAATGTTAGGTAATTTGCATCCTTTAACACAGAATTCTGTTTTAGATCAAATGACTACAAAACCTAACTTAGTTATTTTAGATACTATGAATTTTTGGATGGATTCTGCACTCGAAGATTTAAAAAATGTTATAAAACGAATTGATGTTATTACAATCAATGACGAAGAAGCGCGTCAATTAAGTGGTGAATATTCATTGGTAAATGCTGCAAAGAAAATCCATGAAATGGGCCCTCAATATGTCGTAATTAAAAAAGGAGAACATGGTGCCTTATTATTTAATGAAGGAAATATGTTTTTTGCACCCGCTTTACCTTTAGCCGAAGTATTTGACCCAACTGGTGCAGGAGATACTTTTGCAGGAGGTTTTGCAGGTTATATTACGAAGACCGAAGACATTTCTTTTGAGAATATGAAAAATGCTGTTATATATGGTTCGAATCTAGCTTCATTTTGTGTGGAGAAATTTGGAACCGAGCGCATGCAAAACTTGACAAAGGAGGAAGTTCATAAACGACTACAGTCGTTTAAAGAACTAACACAATTTGAAATAGAATTAAATTAATAAACTATCCGTGCCTTTGAGCGCGGATTTTTTTTACAACCAATTATGTAAAATATTGATTCACAATGAGTGATGCTATTAAACACGAATGCGGAATTGCATTAGTTAGATTACTAAAACCTCTAGAATTTTATCAGAAAAAATACGGAACATCGTTCTATGGTATTAATAAAATGTACCTAATGATGGAAAAGCAGCATAATCGCGGACAAGATGGTGCTGGTTTTGCAAGTATTAAACTAGATGTGAAACCTGGCACACGTTACATAAGTAGAGTGCGTTCGAATGAACAAGCGCCAATACAAGATATTTTTGCACAAATTAACGAGCGACTCAATAGCATTTTAGAAAAAAATCCTGATAAGAAAAATGATGTGCAATGGCAATTAGAAAATATGCCTTATGTTGGTAATCTATTTTTAGGACATGTTCGTTACGGAACTTTTGGTAAAAATAGTATCGAAAGTGTTCATCCTTTTTTACGCCAAAATAACTGGAAACATAAAAACCTCATCGTAGCAGGTAACTTTAACATGACCAATTCTAGTGAATTACTAGATGAATTGATAGAGTTGGGTCAACATCCTAAAGAAAATACCGATACTGTTACGGTCATGGAAAAAATTGGTCATTTCTTAGATGATGAAGTGTCAAATATCTATCAGCAATGTAAAGACAAGGGAATTAGTAAAAAAGAAGCCTCTTCTGTAATTGAACAAGAGCTAGATATTAAAAAAATACTGCAACGTGCTTCAAAAAACTGGGATGGTGGGTACGCCATGGTTGGTTTATTTGGGCATGGAGATGCTTTTGTATATCGAGATCCTGCAGGTATTAGACCTGCTTATTATTATCAAGATGATGAAGTGGTGGTAGTTGCCTCTGAGCGCCCTGCAATTCAAACAGTTTTTAATGTTGACTATAATGATGTTCATGAATTAGATCATGCACATGCCTTAATCATAAAGAAAAACGGAAACGTTTCTATACAGCAAGTTCAAGAGCAATTACCTAAAAAATCATGTTCTTTTGAACGTATCTATTTTTCTCGAGGAAGCGATGCGGAAATCTATGTCGAGCGTAAAAATTTGGGTAAATATGTGTTCCCTAAAATTTTACAGGCTATTGATAATGATGTAGATGGTAGTGTTTTTTCTTTTATTCCAAACACTGCTGAAACCTCCTTCTACGGAATGGTACAAGCCGCTGATGATTATCTAATTCAGCATAAATTATCTACTATCCTTGACGGAAAAAGAAACCTTTCTGCAATTGAAGTAACTAAGATTTTATCGACAAGAGCGCGCATGGAAAAAATAGCCATAAAAGATGCGAAGCTTCGTACTTTTATTGCTGATGATAATAGCCGTGATGATTTAGTAGCGCATGTTTATGATGTAACCTACGGTGTTGTAAAGCCAACTGATAATTTAGTGATTATTGATGATAGTATTGTTCGTGGTACTACACTTAAAAAGAGTATCATCAAGATTTTAGATCGATTAAATCCTAAAAAGATAGTAGTGGTCTCTTCCGCCCCTCAAATTAGATATCCTGATTGTTATGGAATCGATATGGCTAAATTAGAAGAGTTTATCGCTTTTAAAGCAACTTTAGCACTGATAAAAGAAACCAATCAATATCATATCATTGATGAGATTTACAAAAAATGTAAAAATCAAGATATGGTTGAAGATACTCAATTAGAAAATTATGTTCGTGAAATGTATAAACCTTTTACGGCTGAACAAATTTCTGATAAAATTGCACAATTATTAAAAACCGAGGACATCAATGCTGAGGTAAACGTTATATTTCAATCTATTGAAGGTTTGCATAAGGCTTGCCCTAAAAACAAAGGCGATTGGTACTTTACTGGTAAATATCCAACCCTTGGCGGTATAAAGGTAGTAAACAGAGCATTTATTAACTTTTATGAAGGTAATGATAAGAGGGCATATTAAGTTGGCACTTTAATTGATTATTATACTATAAACATGTCTTATGAGAACGATTAAAAAACTACTTTTAATACCAATATTAGTAATTATTACCATGAGTTTTATGCAGTGCAGTAGTGCTCAATTAGATAAAAAAATACCTGTAACAATTACAGAAGCTTTTTACCAAGATTGGGTTGGTGGTCAACCTGGTTCTAAAGGAACATTAGTGTCTATTAAATTAAGCAACCCTGATGCAAAAATGACTTTTGATTCAATTTATTTTAATAACAAAGCTGTAAAATTACAGTCTAATCTCATTAAAAATGAGTTAACTTTAAAGGGAAACTTCATGGTAATTACAAAACCTAATGATATGATTATGCATGTTGATCCTAAAAAAGAATTTGGAAATACTGCTCCTAAACTAGCCGCTAAAGTTCCTTTTGAGCTAGAAAAAAATGAGGCTGTTATTAGCTACATGATTAATGATAAAAAAAGATACTTTAAAGTAGAAAACATCAAAAAATTGAAGATACTTTTTTATCAATAGAAATTTTTTTGGCACAGAGTTTGGTTTACACTTAAAACAAACATTAAAAAATGTGCTTATGAAAGCTTTAAAATTACTTACAGGATTATTTTTAACCGCAACTCTATTGAGTTCTTGTATTATAAGTGTCGATGATTACAATGATTATGACGACTCTATTACATTAGAGCAATTAGTAACTTCGTATGACTTATGGTATGTCGATTTTAATCGTACAACAGGTGGTGGCGATGTTGATTTCTTGTCTAAAGCTTTTACTATTTCTTTTCAAAACCGACGTTTATATGCTAATAACAATTTGGTAGGTTTCGGTCCTAACGGAAATGGAAATGGCTTAGGGTTTCAAATAGGGTATTATAACACTATAAATGGAGTTCTAGAAATAGATCATAATGAGGATGGTTTCATTGACTTAGAAGTAACCCAAATTTCTAATGATGAGATTAGAATTCGAGATACTTTTTCGAATGCTACATATTATTTAATAGGGTATTTTAAAAACACATTTGATTACGATCTTGTTTTCTATAACAACATAGAATATTTTTTACAAGAATATGTAGCATGGGAAAAAACATTTCCAAGAGATGGAGTTATATTAAATGAATTTGATAATGAAAACTTTTTAGAGTTTACGCCGGGAGGAAATTCTAGTGTATTTAGATCGTCTCAAGATGAGTTTGGCACGGATATTGATTTCTTAAATTGGGATTTTATAGGTGATTATGAAGTGTTCAATGTAGATGGGTTAGATGACCTAAAAATTTTAACATTAGATTATGATTCCTTTGACAATGAAGAATTTGAATTGAGCGTTATAAATGATGGAAGCATAAGTCTATATCATCAAGCTTCAGCTACAACATACGAGTTTACTGGAAGAGGTAATATACAGTTCAAAAATGGTGGAGAGAAAGTTAAACTAAGAAACACAAAACGATTTAAAACAAATCGTAAAACGAAAAAACGAAATGTAAAAGCATAAAGATAAGGTTTGGTTAGTTGATTTTGGTTGATTAATTTCAACCAACGCCGCCTCAGGTTTCTGAGGCGGTTTTTTTGTACATTTATAAAAAATATTGTGCCTTACTTGTAATGATTAACAAACGCCTTTTAATTAAAAATTTGCTAGCTTATAATGATGAGAATAGTTTTTACGACAAAAAACTCTTGTTAAACATTTCTCGTAAAGAGGGCAAGTCAAAATTTCTGAAGCATGTTTGTGCACTATCAAATTCAAATCCAGATAATAACTCTTACATCGTTGTTGGAATAGAAGACGAAACTAATAAAATTGTTGGTGTTGATTTTTTTGATGATAGTAAAATTCAGAATTTAATCAATGCTTATTTAGATAACCCTCCAAAAGTTCAGTATGAAAATGTTGCTTTTCCGAGACTTTCTAGATACAAAGTTGTAGGCTTAGTTACCATCAACCCAATTGGTAGTATTACTTCCTTAAAAAAAGGCATCTGGAAATATAAAAAAAATACGCTCTTTATTAGACGAGGTAGCAACTCAATGCCTACAGAGAGCATAGCTCTAAAAAATACCAACAAATCTATTGTAGAGGCCATTGAAAAGAATGCTGCTAACAACATTCAACATACTTTAGATGGTGTTTTTGATTTCATAAACGGACATAATAAAGAGTTAACCCCAACTTATAAAGTTTTTAAAGATCAATTTGTAGTGTGTTGGGCGGGTATTCAAAAAAAAGTGGATACTAAAATCTTTTATTCTCGTGTAGATATTGAATTGATAAATGAACAAGTTCGCTTGTTTTATTCCGATTTAGATGATGTGCAAATACAGTATAACGAACAGTCTTTTATCATTACAGAATTTATTCAATTAGGTATTCAAAAAGACTTTACGTATTACCCTCTAGAAAAAACGATTATTCATTTTAAAGATAACGGTATACACGATATTGCTACCGAATTGCTGTTCGAGCCTCCTAAATTTGACCCTATTGTTTTAAAGCATATTTACAATAGTAATAATGCCATTGTTGAAAAATTCAAAAAAAGCTTATCGCTTACAAAAAATGAACAAAAAGATTTAGAACACTTACCAACTAGTTATCTTATTTGCTCTTTAAATGGTTTTATAGGCGCCAAAGATAAATTGAGTGAACTAAAACCCTTTCTAAGGCTATTAGAAAATAAAGATTATTATGTAAGGGTTAAAGAAACAGAGCGTATTTTAAGAAAGCTTAAATATAATTAAGCTTATTGCAATGTTCTAACGAAGTTAATCACGTCCCAACGTTCGCTTTCCGATAAGATTGGGCCCCATTTAATCATGGCATTTCTACCATTAGAAACTTTCCAAAACAATTCACCATCAGTTTGTGATTCTACCATTGGTAACGTTAAATTTTGAGGTTTTGGATCAAGTGCCTTACCGCCAGGCCCATCACCTTTACCTTTTGGTCCATGACAAATCATACAACGTGTTTTAAATATTTTTTTGCCTCTAACAGCAGAAACTCCTCTGTCAATTTTTTTAACTGGGTTTTTTATAGCTGTTGCTTCCTTTGGGGCTAGCCACCTATCAGCTTGTATATTCACACTTACAAAGCTAAATAAGGCTAACGAAAGCACTAGTATGAGTAATTTTTTATTCATTTTATATAATTTAGATGTTTAAATAATTGATATTTAAACATTTACTCTTTAATAAAGTCAATTTCTATGCCATTTTAAGTCTAAAAATAGAAAACCAATAGTACATACAAACGATTTTTATTGTTTTTTATTCTTACAAAAGCGTATAAACAATGGTAAATTAACATAAAAAAACTCAACTATTTATGAAAAAAACTACACTCTTTGTGGCAGAATGCAAGCGCGCTTAGGTTCATTACAACAAGAATTATAAGCTGAAAATAAAGACTTTTTAATATCTCCTACAGCACAAGCAAACAATGTTACTCTAAAAAAGGAATTTGTAACTAAAAAAACAGGAAAAACACCCTTTAAAATCAGGGTTTTTCCTGCTGACTTTATATACTCTTTTAACTGATATTTACAACCTAAATAGTTGATTTACGTCAACAAACTATATACCTTGTTTCTCCCTGCAATGACAGGCATTGAAACACGGTTTTTAATTACAAATCAAATTTAATCCCTTGCGCTAAAGGTAATTCGTCAGAGTAATTTACTGTGTTTGTTTGTCTTCTCATGTACACTTTCCAAGCATCAGATCCAGACTCACGTCCTCCTCCCGTTTCTTTTTCACCTCCAAAAGCGCCACCTATCTCAGCACCAGATGTGCCAATGTTTACATTTGCAATACCACAATCAGAACCAGCATAAGATAAAAATTTCTCTGCCTCTTTCATTTCGTTTGTCATAATTGCAGACGATAATCCTTGAGCCACACCATTTTGTTTGTCAATAGCATTTTCTACTTCCCCAGAATATTTCATTAAATATAAAATTGGAGCAAAGGTTTCGTGCTGTACAATTTTAAAATGATTCTCAGCTTCAATAATCGCTGGTTTTACATAACATCTCGATTCGTAACCTTCTCCTTCTAAAACTCCACCTTCTACCAATACGTTTCCACCTTCAGCTTTTGCTTTTTCAATAGCAGATAAATAGGTGTTGACAGCTTCTTTATCAATTAAAGGTCCAATATGATTTCTCTCGTCTAATGGATTCCCAATAGTTAGTTGACCATAAGCTCCAACAATGGCATCTCTTACTTTATCGTAAACAGATTCGTGAATGATAAGTCTTCTTGTTGAAGTACAACGCTGTCCACAAGTTCCAACTGCACCAAATACAGCACCAGGAACTACTACTTTTAAATCTGCAGTTGGTGTAATGATGATTGCATTGTTTCCTCCTAATTCTAATAAAGATTTACCAAAACGTTTTGCTACGGTTGCCCCAACAATTCTTCCCATTCTTGTAGATCCTGTAGCAGATACTAGAGGAATTCTAGGATCGGTAGTCATCATTTCACCTACTCTATAATCGCCATTTATAATACATGAAATACCTTCTGGTAAATTGTTTTCTTTTAAAATTCCTGCAATAATGTTTTGACAGGCAATAGAACATAAAGGCGCTTTTTCAGAAGCTTTCCAAACACATACATCACCACATATCCACGCCAATGCTGTATTCCAAGCCCAAACAGCCACAGGAAAGTTAAATGCAGAGATAATACCAACAACGCCTATTGGATGCCATTGTTCCCTCATAACGTGTCCTGGACGCTCTGACGGAATTACTTGACCATTTAATTGTCTAGATAGTCCAACAGCAAAATCACAAATGTCAATCATTTCTTGAACTTCTCCATAACCTTCCTGTAAAGATTTTCCCATTTCGTAAGACACTAACT
>RCNE010001238.1_pt1 | contig 13867 bp, 14 predicted proteins | sample 2041361 | NCBI WGS metagenome assembly RCNE01 (sample SAMN09708229, study PRJNA481090) | Marine sediment metagenome, whole genome shotgun sequencing project.
GTGTGAGCAATAGTTCGAGCAATCCGGCGCCGAGCTGCATCGTGGACCTTCAGGACCTCACAGCGCTGCCGAGTCCGGATACGGGCCGTTTGGGGCAGTGGGTCGCGCTGGCCGAGTTGCTGCTCACCAAGGGAGGCGCGTTTCGTCGAACCGTTGACAAGCGACAGGGTTTTTCGGCGAAGGATGACGGGCAGAAAGAGACCATGAAGTCGCTGCTCGCAAGTCTGAGTCATGACACTGTGCTCGCCGAGTTACTCCACACGGTGCGCGGCCTGCCGGCGGTCACATACACCGATGATCAGTGGCGAGTCTTACTGGCGCTATTCCGGTTGCTGCCACTTGCCGTGGTTGAACTGAAACGCCTGTTCGCGGAGCAGGGCGCAACGGATCACATCGAAGTAGCGATGACCGCAGGCGCTGTGCTCGGTACTGCCGATAACCCTGGCGATATCGCACTGTTGCTTGACTACCAAATACGGCATTTGCTCATCGATGAAATGCAAGATACATCGCTCGCTCAATACCGCATGCTCGAGGCATTGACGGGTGGCTGGGAGACCGGCGACGGGCGCACAATGTATTGCGTCGGCGACCCGATGCAGTCGATCTATCGATTCAGAAATGCAGAAGTTGGGCAGTTCTTGCTCGCGCAGCATCACGGGATCGGCGATATCTCACTCAGTCCCTTGGTGTTACGGCGAAACTTTCGTTCGGGCGAGTACCTTGTTGACTGGTTCAACCGCGTTTTCCCTGACATCTTTTCTACTCGCGATGATCCACTGAGCGGAGCTGTTGCCTATGCGGCTGCCGCGAGCGTGCCGGGGCTGTCAGGGCAGGGCAAGTGTTTCGTGCATCCTGTTTTTGGCAACAGCAAGCAACAGGAGGCTGCGACAGCGTGCAAGCTCATAACCGCAACCCTGGCCGAACATCCCGATGACGACATGGTTGTGTTGGTGCGAAGCCGCACGCAATTGCCTGCCTTGTTGTCCGCCCTGCGAGACTCGGGAGTTCCCTATCGCGCCGTCGAAATCGATCGATTAACCGATCTGCCGGAGGTTATCGAGGTACTCGCTTTAACGAGAGCGGCCGCCCATCAGGGTGATCGACTGGCCTGGCTCGGCGTTCTCAGAGCACCCTGGATCGGTCTCGACTGGACGGATCTGCACACACTGGTAGTCGGCGCTGCAAATCGTACGGTTTGGGAGTTGCTCCAGGACGAGAACCGTATTGCATCGCTATCGCAAAACGGCAGGGATGCGATTGCCACGGCGATGCCCGTACTTCGCTCGCTAACCGCATCCCGGCGCTCCTTGAGTTTGCGGGATGTCGTGGAACAGAGCTGGATTGCGCTCGGTGGTGCAGCGATTCTCGAGAATGCCCATGCGGTCAATAATGTGTATCGCTTTTTCGACGTGCTGGAAGGGCACGAGCAATGTGGATCGCTGGGCGACGTCGCCGAACTTGAAGCTGTGCTCGACCTCGAACGAGTATCGAGTGACGCCAAAGCGCGGCTGCAGATCATGACCATGCATCGTGCTAAAGGGCTGCAGTTTCCGCACGTTTTGTTGTACGGGCTGGGACGCGTTTCCGGGCGCAGTGACGCGCGCGTGCTTTCCTGGTTCGATCTGCCAAACGAGGAGGGTGAAGAGCGCAAGATCATCAGCCCTGTCGGACCCCGTGCGGACATCGAGAAAGATGCGCTACATCAGTTCATCGCACAAACAGAGAAGGGCAAGGACCGCCACGAACAGGTGCGATTGCTGTACGTCGCCTGCACGAGGGCACAAAAAACGCTGCATTTGGTGGGGCATGTCGCGGTATCGACCAAAGATGAGAGCTATCGGCCGCCGATCCGCAACAGCTTGCTGAACATGCTGTGGCCGGCTGTCGAGCCTGAATTCGCCGCAGCGTTCGACACCGCTTCTCACGTAGACACTAACGAGCACGAGAACGTCTGGCTGCAACCGGTCCTGCTTCGCTTCTCTGCCCCGTGGCAGTTGCCGGAAGTCGCTGCCTTGTCACGACACACCGAGGCCGAAGAGGGCGGGTCGGCAAATCAGGAGGTCGAGTTTTACTGGGTGGGAAACGAGGCGCGAATTGCCGGAACGATCGTGCATCGCTGGTTACACTTGATTGCCGACGGACGCGCCACAGCCAATACCGGCTCCTTGCCCGAACTACGGCCGGTGACGCGACGCTGGTTACAGGAGCTCGGCATCGCCGATAAGATGAATACTGCCATAGGGGCACGCGTTGAGGACGCCCTCGAAAAAATGCTTTCAGATGCCAGGGGTCGCTGGATTCTGAATGGAGAAGGGCGTGCCGAACTTGCGCTAACCGGTATGCTGGATGGCCGGCTGGAAACCGTGGTGCTGGATCGCGTAATCGTTGATGAAAACGGCCAACACTGGATTATCGATTACAAGACAAGCTCACACGAGGGCGGCAACCTGGACGGTTTTCTGCAGGCAGAAAGTGAACGTTATCAGCCACAGCTGCAGAAATACGCGACCCTCTACAATGCATACGCGGACACGACAGCGCGTTGCGCTCTGTACTTTCCGCTGCTGCAGACTTTCGTCGAACTTTAGAGGCTGCCCTCGACGCGCAACTGACGCTTGCTGGGATCATCGGCCGCTGGCAGTCGCTCGACTCGACGTCGTAGTACGGTGGGCGCCGTCGCTTTGGCTACAACCTGCGCCAGTAGCTGATAACTGCGATCGCTCTTGAGTTGCAGACTGCCGGCGATATCGAGGACACCATCAGTATCCTCCAGGCTCGCGCTTATACCGTCGGCGGCCGTAAAAAACTCAACACGATAGCCACCAATTGAACCGCCGTTGACCACCGGCACGACGAGGTCGGCGATATCGAGAGATCCGTCAAGCTCGACCGGCATGCCGTCCAGCAGCTGGATCCGCTCAAACTGCAGACTCGCATTCCCTCGCAGCCCCGGAACGTTCAGGGCTTTTTCAAACATTCTCAAAGGAAGAGCGGAACGGATGTTGTCGCCGCTGACCGTAACGGATCTGCCGATACTGACAAAGATGTCACCCTCGATGAAGCCATCGGCAGGTGCCCCATTGATCTTGTAGACGAGGCGGCCGGTGAACAGTCGTAATGGGAGAAACCGCCAGCCGACACTGCGGAACAGTACGCCATTGGCATCCGCCGCATCCGCGCTACCGCGCCACACGGTGCCGCTGATGCCGCTCATCGAGAATTCAGCCGGCGACAACCAGTGGTAAGCAACTCGAGCCGGGAATAAAGCAACGAGGCCGACGATCAGAGTAATAACGGCGGCCGTGAGCAGGCCGCGATAAGAATGCATCAAGGAGCGCGCTCCAGCGTCAGTGTGGCATTGATTCGTCCGGCACCGGAGCGATTGCCCGCGGACAGACTGCCGGCCTGGACCGTCATTTCGTGCTGCTCCGAAAGATCGCCAATCCAGATGACGAGTTCATCGAATGCCACGTCTTCAAACTCGACGCGTATACCGTTACTCGAGGTTGGCTGACTACGTTTTCGGTATTGCTCGAGACCCCGGCTGCGCAACGTTTGATCCACAATAATAATAGGCGCTTGTTTACTCCCATTGTTGGAAGATGAGCTGCGGCTCGCCTGTGTAGCCGCACCTTTCAAGGGTCGCAGCTCTGCGAGCGAGCGATGCCAGTCACTGACACTCGCGGTTGTCTCCGTGTGCTTCTTGTCAAGCGGTACCCAGGCGAAACCGTAAATCAACGCGACCGCAACAATCAGGGCGCCAACACTGACGAAGAGCCGCTCGCGAACCTCCAGGCTGTAGAACCAGTTCTTCATGAGCCCACCTCACGTATCTGCAATCGGCTGCTTATCTGGTCCGCCACCTGATCGGTAGACTGAATCGAAGCCTGGAACTGTCCGGACTCACGTACAATTTTCTGGATGTTGTCGAGCGTCGCGACGTCGGGGGACGTTATCCGCACATCAATGACGCCAGCGCGGTAACTGATCGTCTCGATTCGCGCACTCGAGTTCTGCGCCATTGCCTTGCTGAGTTGTTGCAGTGACGGCAGGAATACCTGCGGGCCGGTCGCGGCCCCCATCCCTTGCCGGATAGACCGCACGGCGCTGACAGGGTCGAGAATTTCCCGCGAATCTCCCGGGCGAATCTGTTGATACTCTGCGGCAAACTGTTCCCGCAAGCTCGCCTCTTCGCCGCTCAGACGATAATAATCGATACCCTTACCGATGAACCCGACCAGTAACAAGCCTAGCAGCAGCACCGCTGCACGGCGCCATGGCTTGAAATAGGCACCATAATCGGTTCGCGCACCGTAGCGCCCCTGCAACAGGTCAACGCCACTGCCGCTGGCGACGGTAACAGCGAGTCGCGGCAAGATACCGTCCGGCAATACGTTGATATCGACACTACTGAGTTCCTGCCGCAGGGCAAGCCATTCGTGTGCCAGGCGTTCCTCGTCCTCCGGACCACAAAAGACCAGCAAGTGCCCAGACGCCTCGCCATCCTCAGCGTTCTCGGCATCGTGAGCGCGATCCGCTAACGCACCAGCAGCGACCAGTGCATCGCTGGGCTGCATGCCTTCCAGAACGAACTCGACATCCCCGCCATCGTTGAACATCACGCAGTCTTCGGACACGAGTAAGCTCATCGTGCCCGGGATACGCGCTAATCCATAGTTCTCGGGAACCATGCGAACCGGCTCAATACCGGCCGCGCCGAGGCTTGCCAGCCACCGATCAATTTCCGCACGTGCAACGACTGCGACCGGTCGCACGCCGCTGTCTCGTTTGGCGCCGGCGACAAAATGCAATGTCTCAACGTCATCCGCAAGGCTCTCTTCCAGCGCGAACGGTAATGCCGCGTTCAGCCGTGCGCCGCGAACCGGAATATCGACCGTCGTCGTCAACACATCGGTTGCGGGAACCAGAACGATAACCGGGCGTGCTGCCGCTTGTGCAGCCGCATCCTCGAGCGAGCCGGAACCAGGCTCACCGCGGCGTGTGCCGTTGTCATCAACAGCGATCCACTCGGTACGCCGCTCAGGCGAGCGACGGAGTCGGATGACGAGATACTCTGCCATGCTAAATGGTCCCCACTAGATAGTCCCTAGGCTGCGAAGAATAGCTGTTACATCGGAACCGCCGGCGTCCCGATGCAACACAGTAAACAGGCTAATGCGCACGGTATCAATCTGCACGACCGCCTTCAATTGAAAATAGCTTGTTGACTCCGAGATCCACTGCTGCAATCCCGGATCGACGAGCGGCGCAAATACACCGGCAAAGTCGACGAAACCATCACCTTCGCGCAGCGCAACCAGGCCCTCGGCGTCGCTCACGGTGATATTCGGCCCGAGTGACTGCAATACTGCAGGAGTCGCCGTATTCACATTGACCGGCGTTCTCTCGGGCAACGCAGTAACGTGCGGCAACAATGTCTGAAAACTCTCGCGGTCCATGCCTTCAAGCGCCGCCAGCTCCGTGACGTTGGCGATTCGCTGGTTCGCCGCACGATAAGCAGGCGTCATGCCCGTGTAGAGCGGATCCTCAGCACCGAATGGAATAGTCTCGATCTGGTCTGCGTCCATCCAGTCAACCGCGACCCCCGCAAGCCGGGTATCGAGGCCCAGCGCGGTCAACAATCGCTCGAACTGCTCAAACGATGGCTGGTCGACCTTGCCGTTGGCATCGATCAGGTTGTTGATGTTGAAGCGGCTCTGCAAGTCCTCGATCTTGCCGTAGATCTGACCTTGCACCGCCTCCGAGTCAATGGGCAGAGGAGGGATGTCGGTCGCCCAGATTTCACCCAGGTGGTCGCTTTCAGTATTGGCCGCATCGTCCTTGAGAATGCTCTGAACCCAACCCTCGGAACCCACGGCGACCTGGATTGCCTGATCGCGATAGAGCATAACCATCGTGCGGCGCACGTCGAGAGCATTGTCCCAGGACATGCTCGCAGCCACCGAACCAACCAATGCTGTTATCAGCAGCGCTGTGATCAACGCGACGCCACGATAGCGAACAGTCATGGTGAGACCTCGATAACCCGACTGATATCGCCTTCGTCCTCGAGCGCCAACAGTATTTCCACAGCGCGAGGCAAGTTCGACGTCGTCGGACCTGTCTGAGTCGATATCGGTGGCCACTGATCCGACCAGTCGCCATTGGACTGCAGGAAGCGAAATGTCAGGCTGGAGACGTTTTCCAGCATGACCGTCGTGACGGGCACGTTGTTGACCGTGCGATCCAGCACGTTCCAATGAAAACGCAGCAACTCGCCGTCCTCAATACGGTATGCCGTGCGTTGCATCGTGCTGCGCGGCAAGCTCGCCGAGTTTGGCCAGCCGCCGTGGGTCAGCTGCAACGCAAATTCTGCAGCGAAGCTCGATTGCAGCGCCGCTACAGGGGCATCGCCAAGGTCCGTTCGAATCGACCGTGGCACCGTCTGCAGCAACTCGTTGCTCAGGTAACTCATGGTTTTCTGAACCGCCTGCAGTCGATTCATGCGCTCCGACAACATGTCGGCATTGCTGAGTGTCTGCCCGAGGGACATGTAGGCGAGCAGTGACATCACGCCGAAAACCGAGAGTGCGACCAGCACCTCGATTAGCGTAAACGCACGTTGCGACGCAACGTTCAATTGGTTGCACCGCTGGAACGCTGGCCGCGATTCCAGATCTGGTTGGCACGACCGACAGCCCCTGGCTCGCCAACAAAACCGGTCACCGTTCGAATGACGTACTCACTCCCGGCGTGCGAGACCGACACGTCGATGCGGTAGAATTTTTCGATGCCTGTTTCGGAGACGATCGCCCGCCATTCCCACTCGCTGTTGGCATACGTTACTTCGCCGGTCGAGGAACTAATCTCCGGCGGCGTATCGGCCAAACGCAGCTCGGTAATCCTGTTCTGCGCGATCCAGCTTGCGTAGGTGCGCTCACGCATCGAGTTTGCCGCATCGATCATCTGGTTCATGCTCGCGCCAATGGCCGTCAGTGAGAAAGCGACGATAGCCAGAGCCACCATCACTTCAATCAACGTGAACCCCTTGGAGGTGAGCTGCTTCATGGTTTACTCATTCGCAAATTACTCATCCGCAGCCACAATCTCGATGTCACCCAGGATATCGCCGCGCATCACGAGCTCCTGGTCGTTGGCATCGCGCCGCAAACGAATTTCATACGCAGTCATTTCGCCGCTGGAAAATAGCAGCAGATGCGGCATGTAGTCGTCGACGTCCATGGAGATTTCGTCTTCTTTTGGCGTCTCGAAGACTTTCGGATCCGCGTCGAGCATGATGCGCTTATCCTCTACATAGAGTTCCAGCTCCATACCCTCCGGTAACTGCCGCAGGCGATATAGATCATCGCCCAGAATTTCACTCCACTGCGAGGTGAGGGGGTTGAATTCGACAAAGCGATAGCCCGTGCGCAAGACTTCGAGACCGAACTCACGCCCCTGCATGACCGACTCGTCTTGCGCGACCTCCAAAAGGGTCGCCAACCGTTTACGTTCGGTATCGAGCTCTCGGTCGTCGCCAATCAGGTTCAGGGACAACAACGCCATCGATGAAATCGTGGCAATGATGATTACGACCACGAGAATTTCGATCAGCGTGAAGCCGCGGGGCTGGCGGAACTTGGGCATGAGTATCGTTAGCTTGGCGAGGAGCGGTTGCTACTCCGGATCCCAGTTGCCCATATCGCCGTCCAGGCCTTCACCGCCGGGGCGACCATCACGGCCCAGGGTGTAGATATCGATCTCACCGTTATTGCCTGGATTCAGATACTGATAAGGATTTCCCCACGGATCCTTGGGTATGCGGTCCAGGTAACCGCCGGGCTTCCAGTTGCGAATATTCGGATCTGTCGGCTTGTTTACCAGCGCGGTGATGCCTTGTTCAGTCGTCGGGTACGAGAAATTATCGAGGCGATAGAACTTCATGGCGTTTTCGATATTGCCGATTTCGGCCTTCGCTTTTGTGAGCTGGGCATCGTCAACTCGACCGATGACATTCGGTGCGACGATGGCTGCCAGAATGCCAATGATGATCACGACCACCATGATCTCAATCAACGTAAAACCGCGTTCACGGGACAGGTGCTGCAGTGCTCTCATTTCGGGACTCACGGACTCTGCTCCAGAGTGGCTTCACTTAAAGGAGAGAAACCACTGAATTGACTATTAAATTAATTAAACGTCAGTATACCAAACATGGGGTCAATCAATCGCAAGAAAGAAACGGATAAAGCTGCGTCAATAGCGGCCTGGCAGGTGCCGGCCGGGCTGATCCTGGTAGCCGCTGCATTGATGCTGGGCGGCGATGCAGTGCGTGAGTGGCTGGCGTTTGAGCGCGATGCGATCCGCGATGGCGAGGTCTGGCGCATCATTACCGGGCATTTGGTGCACCTGGGCTGGCCGCATTTTGCGCTCAATGCGGCCGGTCTTGCGCTTGTCTGGACGCTCGTTGGCGGCGCTTACAAGCCTGCAGGCTGGCTATTGATTATTTTCACAAGCATTGCCGCCATCGACCTCGGACTCTGGATCTTCAATCCCCAATTACAATGGTATGTGGGCCTTTCCGGTGCGCTGCATGGGGTCCTCGCCGCCGGTCTTATGATGAGCTGCAGGCAGCCCCGCATCGAGAGGACAATCCTGAGCCTGCTGCTGCTCTGCAAGCTCGCCTGGGAGCAATTCAATGGGCCGTTGCCAGGCTCCGAGGGCAGCAGCGGCGGACACGTTGTTGTGGATGCGCATCTGTACGGGGCCATTGGCGGCATGCTCGCGGGCCTGTTGATATGGCTAATTAGAGTCCGGACGTCTCGACCGCTATAATACGCGGCCAGTAGCCAGCACATCTCGGAGACAATCTTGACTATGGCAAGGCGCCAAGGCGAGGACAGTGTTATGAGCGAGCTTTTTTCAACAAATTCCCTCGAGGGAGAAGTTGCATTGGTGACCGGCGCTTCGCGAGGCATCGGTGCAGCCATTGCCAAAGCCTTGTTGGCGGCGGGTGCGACCGTCGTCGGTACGGCCACGAGTCAGGCAGGCGCCGACGGCATCTCGGCCACGCTTGGCGATAAGGGGCGCGGCATGGTTCTGAACGTGTCCGACGATGAGTCGATCCAAGCGGCCATCAAGGACTTGAAGGCACGCGAAGGCAGTCCTACGATCCTCGTTAACAACGCCGGGGTTACGCGTGACAATCTGCTGCTGCGCATGAAAGATGACGAATGGAACGACGTCATTACTACCAACCTGACCGGCACCTACCGTCTATGCAAGGCGTGCCTGCGTGGAATGATGAAAGCCCGCAAAGGCCGCATCGTCAACATCGCATCGGTCATCGCTGTCATGGGAAACGCCGGGCAAACGAACTACGCCGCGAGCAAAGCGGGCATGATCGGTTTTACGAAGTCGCTGGCGCGTGAGATCGGCTCGCGAGGAATTACCGTTAACGTTGTGGCACCGGGTTTTATCGATACGGATATGACCAAAGCGCTATCCGACGAGCAGCGCGAGGGCATGCTGGCGCAGGTTCCTCTCGGACGACTCGGTGAGGGCGACGACATTGCAAATGCCGTCGTGTTTCTGGCGTCGGGCGGCGGCGCTTATATCACTGGCGAGACGTTGCACGTCAACGGCGGCATGTTGATGGATTAGCGGTTTGGGCTGTCTCCCCACAGCGACGGAAGTTCCCGTAATTTATCGACGCCGGCGTGTGGATTGCCATTGACGTTTCACATACAATGGCCTCCCATAGCGGGTAAGCGCCTTTCAAAATCCATCACTTAGAGTGTTTTGGGGCAGGGTATCCAGCCAAAATCCACATTTTTCGTGGTGCGGCGGTCCCACTTTTTTGAGTCTTTCAGGAGTAATAAAGACTATGAGCAGTATCGAAGAACAGGTTAAGAGCATCGTTGCAGAGCAACTCGGCGTCAAAGAAGACGAGGTAACGAACGATGCATCTTTCGTTGATGACCTGGGTGCAGACTCACTTGACACAGTTGAGTTGGTCATGGCTCTCGAAGAGGAATTTGAAACCGAAATTCCGGACGAGGATGCCGAGAAGATCACCACAGTCCAACAAGCGATAGACTTTGTTACCGCGCGCCAGAGCGCAGCGTAAACACCAGGGCGCGGCGCCAGCCGCCGCGCCCTTTATCCCCGGCTTCCGATTGGCATTCCTGCCTGAAACTAGCGGATATTTCTTTGAGTAAACGGCGTGTTGTAATAACCGGTATGGGCATAGTGTCGCCGGTAGGCAGCCGGCTTGACGATGCCTGGAAAAACGTCTGTGAGGGCAATTCCGGAATCTCGCTGATTGAGGATTTCGACACGAGCGAGTTTCCAACGCGTATCGCCGGCATCGTCAAAGACTTCGATGCTGATGACTACATGGCGCCGAAGGACCAGCGCAAGAATGACCCTTTCGTGCATTACGGTGTCGCCGCCACCATGAAAGCCATTCACGACGCAGGGCTTGAGATTGATGCAGACAACGGGCACCTGATCGGTGTGGCGATGGGCTCCGGCATCGGCGGCATCAAACACATCGAAGACAATCACAACAAAATGCTGGCAGGTGGGCCTCGCAAGGTCTCGCCGTTTTTTATTCCCGGCAGCATCATTAATATGATTTCGGGACAGGTCAGTATTCTGCAGCACATTACGGGGCCCAACATTTCCATTGTCACCGCGTGCGCCACGTCGACACATTGCATCGGTCTCGCTGCGCGCAGTATCGAACACGGCGATGCCGAAGTGATGCTCGCCGGTGGGGGCGAATACGCGACGACACCGTTGGCCATGGCCGGCTTTTGTTCGGCGCGTGCGATGAGCACGCGCAATGATGATCCGACGCGTGCGAGCCGGCCCTACGATATTGATCGTGATGGCTTCGTATTGAGTAACGGCGCAGGTTGCGTGGTGCTTGAAGAACTGGAGCACGCGAAAGCACGGGGCGCACAGATTTACGCCGAGTTGATCGGCTTTGGCATGAGCGGGGATGCCTACCATATAACGTTGCCGCCTGCGGACGGCGAAGGTGCTCGAAAGTGCATGGTCGCTGCCATGAAAGACGCGGGCATCGATCCGTCCGACGTTGACTATCTGAACGCACATGGCACTTCGACACCGGCCGGCGATATCGGCGAAACCGTCGGCATAAAGCGTGCTTTCGGCGATGCGGCCCGGACCCTGGCGGTCAGTTCAACAAAATCCACGACGGGTCACATGCTCGGTGCCGCTGGCGTTGCCGAAACCATATTCTGTGCTTTGGCTATTCGCGATGGTGTCATTCCTCCGACGACGAATCTCGATAATCAGGATCCGGAATGTGATCTTGACTATGTACCGAATACAGCTCGAGAGACGAAGGTGCGAACCGCGCTGTCGAATTCGTTTGGTTTCGGCGGCACTAACGGAAGCCTGGTTCTGCGCGCCATTGATTGAACCCTGTTGCGAGATTGTGGACCCGGGTGACTTGCGGCGGCTCCATCGTGAGTGGCCAGAACGCTACCCGTTCCTCCTGCAAAGCACTGCGCACGACGACAAGCTCGGTCGGTTCGACATACTCTTCGCGTTCCCGGGCGATACGCTCGAACTTACTGCCGATGGGCAACTGCATGGCCCGGCGACTGGCCGCGCCAATACCTTTCTCGGCGCACTGGATAGCTGGTGGCGTGCTGAACGCCAGCCCTGCAGCGATAGCGAGCTGCCATTTCACGGCGGTTGGTTTCTCTACCTTGGCTATGAACTGGCTGCAGAGATCGAAGCGGGCCTGCACCTTACAAACGACGCTGTGCTACCGGCCGCATTCGCGGTTCGCTGTGAGACGGCGCTCGTATTTGACCACAAGCGCGCTACTTGTTTCCTCGTCTCGGAGAAGGAGCCGATGGAACAGGAGCCGTCAGAGCAGGAGCCGTGCGCTTACTCTGCCTCCATTAGCAAGGACGTCCAGTCGCTGCAAGGAATCAACGCGGGCAGACGCGCGACGATACGATCGGTGCAGGAAGATCTCCCTGGCCGATTCACTACAGCGGTCGGGCGCGCCAAAGAATATATCGCTGCCGGCGATATCTACCAGGCCAACCTGTCACGGAATTGGTCAGTTGAACTGGGTAACGACACGGCAGCCAGTGATATTTACGACGCGCTATGTCAGGTGAATCCCGGGCCGTTTGCCGGCATCGCACGGTGGCAGGACGTGGACATCATCTCGTCTTCGCCGGAACGGCTGCTCAGCATAAGACAAGGCATTGCGGTAACGCGACCGATCGCGGGCACACGACCGCGCTCTGAGGACGGCGATACCGATAATTCGTTGTCTGCTGAACTGCTTGCGCACCCCAAGGAAGTCGCCGAACATGTCATGTTGATCGATCTGGAACGCAACGACCTGGGACGAATCTGTGAGGCAGGCAGTGTGGCAGTGGATGAAATGATGGTGCTGGAAAGTTATGCACATGTGCACCATATCGTCTCGAACGTAACCGGTCGTTTGCGCTCGGACGTTACGCCCGGTGAGGCGATCGCCGCGGTATTTCCGGGTGGCACGATTACGGGTTGCCCGAAAGTACGGTGTATGGAAATTATCAGCGAACTGGAAGGCACGGCACGTGGTGCCTATACCGGTTCGTTCGGGTATCTCAATCGAGACGGCAGCCTGGATCTCAATATTCTGATTCGCACGATGATCAAGCGAGGTAACAAGCTCGATTTTCGGGCCGGTGCCGGCATCGTTGCCGACTCGGATGCCGACGCGGAATTACAGGAAACGCGCGCCAAAGCCGAGGGCATGCTGCGAGCTCTGGCACCATGACACCGGCCTGGTTTCACAATGACAAACCCATAGAGGTCGTCCCGATTGACGACCGCGGGTTCCAGTACGGTGACGGTCTATTTGAGACGATCGCCATTCGCTCCGGTAGTCCTCGCTTGTGGCCGTTTCACAGGGAGCGTCTCGCCAGGGGCTGCGAGAGACTTGGCATCAGAATGCCTGCTGAACAGGACCTCCAGGATCAGCTTGCTGCCGCGCTCGAAGCTGGCGATGCTGACGCGGGCAATGGAATCGCCAAGATAGTTCTTAGTGCCGGGGCCGGACCGCGCGGTTACGCACGTGCAGACGGAACGGAGCCGCGCATCTTTATCGGCGTATTCCCCAGCGAGGCGCTGTCAAGGTGTGCGTACGAAGACGGAGTTGATGCGATTGTCTGCGAAACCCGTCTGGCGGGACCCTCGGCGCTTGCAGGCCTGAAGACACTGAATCGACTCGAGCAGGTTCTGGGCCGCTCCGAATGTGCCGCTGCGAATGCCTTCGAAGGCCTGATGGTGGACGCAGATGAGCGTGTTATCTGCGGTACCATGAGCAATGTGTTTATCGTCATCGGCCACGAGATCATTACGCCCTCACTTAAACGTTGCGGGGTCGCGGGAGTGATGCGCAGGTTGGTGCTGGAATCATTTTCCGGAAGCGACAACGCGATCGCGATACGCGACGTGGCGCTAGAGGAACTCATGCGGAGCGACGAGGTTTTTCTCAGTAACAGCCAGTTCGGCGTTGTGCCATTACGCAGCTGCGAAAATCGGCAATGGTCGCCCGGCGGCAGCACGCGCGAGTGTCAACGGCGACTGGCCGAACAGGGTGTTCAGGAGTGCGCGTTATGACGCGCGTTGGCGGCATTGCCGCACTGGTAGTGGCAATCGCTGTCCTTTTTCTCGGGATAGGCGCGTGGAAGGTTGATCGATTCATGACAACACCGGTGTCGATCCAGCCGGAGGGCCTCGGTTTTGCGATTTCGCCAGGCAGTTCCTTCGCCACGGTTTCGCGCCAGCTGGTTGACGCAGGCGTTATCGACGATGA
>RCNE010001239.1_pt1 | contig 13865 bp, 9 predicted proteins | sample 2041361 | NCBI WGS metagenome assembly RCNE01 (sample SAMN09708229, study PRJNA481090) | Marine sediment metagenome, whole genome shotgun sequencing project.
CTTTAACTTGGCTACAAACCATCATAAAATCAGACCCTTGACGATCCATTTTATTTACGAAACCAATTCTTGGTACTTTATAGTTATCAGCAAGTCTCCAGTTAGTTTCAGATTGCGGCTCAACACCATCAACTGCACTAAATAAGAATACTAAACCATCAAGTACACGTAAAGAACGGTTTACTTCAACAGTAAAATCAACGTGACCCGGTGTGTCAATTATATTAAAGTGATATTCTTTTGCATCAGCAGTTGGCTCACCATTTTCAGTTGGAAACTTCCATTCACAAGTTGTTGCAGCAGAAGTAATTGTAATACCTCTTTCCTGCTCTTGCTCCATCCAATCCATTGTAGCAGCACCATCATGTACTTCTCCAATTTTATGTGAAACTCCTGTATAATAAAGAATACGCTCTGTAGTAGTAGTTTTTCCTGCATCAATGTGCGCAGCAATACCTATATTTCTTGTTAATTTTAAATCTCTTGCCATTTCCTATTAAAATCTAAAGTGAGAAAATGCTTTGTTTGCTTCTGCCATTTTGTGAGTATCAACTCTTTTCTTAACAGCTGATCCTTCTTCTTTAGCTGCTGCTAAAACTTCGGATGCTAAACGCAATGCCATAGATTTTTCGTTTCTTTTACGTGAATAGGTAATTAACCATTTCATTGCCGTTGAAACTTTACGGTCTGGACGAATTTGCATTGGAATTTGGAATGTTGCACCACCAACACGACGACTACGTACTTCTACGTGAGGCATCACATTTGATAAAGCATCTTTCCAGATCTCTAAAGCTGTTTTTTCTTCGTCAGTTTTTTTTGAGTCTACAATATCAATTGCATCGTAGAATACTTTAAAAGCTACCGATTTCTTTCCATCCCACATCATCATGTTAACGAAACGCGTCACTAACTGATCATTAAATTTAGGGTCTGGTAAAAGCGGTCTCTTTTTTGCTGCTCTTTTTCTCATGTCTTCTTCTTAAAGTTTTTTAATTACTTCTTAGGGCGTTTTGCACCATACTTAGATCTACGTTGCGTTCTACCTGAAACACCTGCTGTGTCTAAGGCACCACGTACAATGTGATATCTAACTCCTGGTAAATCTTTTACCCTTCCACCTCTAACCAATACTATCGAGTGCTCTTGTAGATTATGTCCTTCACCGCCAATGTATGCATTAACCTCGTTACCGTTCGTTAAACGAACCCTTGCTACCTTACGCATTGCTGAGTTAGGTTTTTTAGGAGTCGTTGTGTAAACACGAGTACACACACCACGTCTTTGCGGACAAGAATCTAAAGCAGCCGATTTACTCTTCTTGGTTATTTTGGCTCTTCCTTTTCTTACTAATTGCGAAATTGTTGGCATATATATTATATATAATTTTTATTATCCTCTTTTTAAGAGGGCTGCAAAGGTAGAAATTAAAATTAAAAATTCAAACCCTAATTGGTTAATTTTTAAGAGTTTTTAAAAATAATAGTATTCGCTATATTATAAGCTTAGATTTTCCGTTAGATTTACAGAGAAATTAGCAGTTAAGAACGTGCAAAAAACACCTTATTTAATCCTTATTATATATATACTTTTTTCTTCAGAAGGGTTTTGTCAAAATTTAACATTAAAAATAGATGGCAAGACTGAAGTTGAAACAAGTATTATAGATTCACTTGGTTATATAAAAATTCATAACGATTTTATTTCTATTAAATCGGAAGTTGATGCTGTTCAAAATATACTTTTCAATATGGGACACATTGAAAATGAAGTAAAAATATTGAAGAAAATAAACGACACTGCTTTCTATTCTCAAATCCATTTAAAAAACAAATTCAACACCATATATATATACCACAATAAAAATGATATCAATACACCTACTTTAAACTTAATATCAAAAGAAGTGTTTGATACTTATTTTATTCTTAATCTCACTGAAGTTGAGAATGCGCTGAGTTTTATTAATTCTGAAATTTCAAAAGAAGGGTTTCCATTTTCTAAATTACAATTATCAAATATCACGGTTAAAGATTCTTTAAGTTTGAAAGCTCATTTAACTATTGATTCCTCAGAAAGGAAAAGAATTATCAATAACATAATAATTAAAGGTTATGAAAAATTCCCCAAATCCTATCTAAAACATTTTTTAAAAATAAAACCCAAGCAAGTTTTTGATTTAAATACTATTAAAGACAAAACCGAACAATTAAACAACTTGAATTTTGCAAATGAGATTAAATCTCCTGAAGTTTTGTTTTCCAAGGATTCAACAACCTTATACCTTTATGTTGAAAAAGCAAAAAGTAACGCTTTTGATGGTTTTTTAGGTTTTGGAACCAATGAAGAAACCAACAAATTAGAATTTGACGGCTACTTAAATTTAAACCTTATAAATAATTTAAATTTTGGTGAATCATTTAGACTATTATATAAGAGTGATGAAAACGACCAAAAAACTTTTGAAGCAGACGTTTCATTGCCCTATCTTTTTAAAACTCCAATTGGAGCAGATTTCCTTTTAAGGATATTCAAAAGAGATTCATCATTCACAACAGTTAATCAATCTGCTCGATTACATTATCAAATAAATTCAAAAAACAAAATATATGGCGGTATCGTTTCAACAGAGTCAAACAATCTTCTTACCGAAAACGCATCCTCTATTATTTCAGATTATAAAACGCAACATTACACCATAGCATACCAGTTTTTAAAACCTCAATCTAACAATATACTTTTCCCAATACAATCAAAATTATATTTAGAAACCGGATTTGGAGAAAGAAAAACGGCTTCGAATTCAGAAAATCAATCCCAATATACTTTAGACGCCTTTAAAATTTTCGCATTAAACCAAAAAAACAGTGCTTTTATAAGAGTAAGCGGTTCTAATTTGATTTCTGATACCTATTTTGAAAATGAACTATTAAGATTTGGCGGGATTAATTCTATAAGAGGATTTGAAGAGAACAGCCTCTTTGCGTCACTTTTTGGCATCATAAACACAGAATATAGATTTAAACTAAACAACTCCATATATATACATAGTATTATTGATGCTGGGTATTTTGAAAATAAAATATCAAACGCTAAAGAAAAACTGTTTGGGTATGGGTTTGGGTTTGGAATTCTTACAAAAGCAGGTTTATTAAGATTTAACTACGCCAATGGTAAAAATGAGAATACCCAATTTAAACTCTCTAATTCTAAAATACACATCAGTTTGACTGCCAATTTCTAGTGATAAATTGTCATTTTCTTAAAAATTCGCACTATTTCTCAAATTTTAACCATTATTTATTGTTTTATTAACTTTTTATTATGATTTTTGACATTGACTAATTCAAATAATTATAACATGAAAACAAAGTTTAGTGGAATTCTAACGCTATTACTAGCGTTTGTTGTGCAACTAACGTTTGCACAAGAAAAGACAATTTCAGGTACTATATCAGATGGTTCTGGTTTACCGTTGCCCGGAGCAACTGTCTTAGTAAAAGGTACTTCATCAGGTACATCTTCCGATTTTGATGGTAAATATTCAATAACAGCGGATCAAGGCAGTACTCTTGTATTCAGTTTTGTTGGTTATACTACAAAAGAAGTTGCAGTAGGTACCTCAAACTCAATCAATGTTACTCTACAGGAAGATGCTGAAGCATTAGAGGAGGTTGTAATTACCGCCTTAGGTATTAAAAGAGAAGAGAAAGCTCTAGGTTATTCTGTACAAGGAATAAAAGGAGATGGCTTGACTGAGGCTAGAGAAAGTAACATTTCAAACGCTTTAAGTGGTAAAATTGCCGGAGTACAGGTAACTGGGACTTCTGGTAGTGTTGGTGCTTCATCAAGAATTGTATTAAGGGGTAACTCTTCAATTACTGGTAACAACGAACCGCTTTATGTAGTGGATGGTGTTCCAATTGACAACAGAAGTTTTGGTGATGCCGATGAATCAGGTGGAGTTGATTTACCAAATGGTGCTGCCGACATTAATCCTGACGATATTGAATCTGTAACTGTTCTTAAAGGCCCTAATGCAGCTGCATTATATGGTTTACGTGCAGGTAATGGTGTTATCGTTATCACAACTAAAAGAGGAAGTGGTTCAAAAAAGTTTGGTGTTTCTATTAACACAAACGTAACATTCTCAAATCCTTTGCTACTGCCTGACTATCAAAACTCTTACGGACAAGGTGGTGATACTACTTTCTTCGAGTTTGTTGATGGTGCTAGTGGTGGTTCTGGTGATGGTGTAGATGAAAGTTGGGGAGCTCCTTTAGATGTTGGTCTTGAGTTTATCCAATGGGATTCACAATTAAACGGAGGAAGACCATTACCATGGGTTTCTCATCCAGATAATGTTAAAAATTTCTTAGATACTGGAGTTAACATATCTAATAATGTATCATTTACTAATAATAACTTTAGGTTATCTATTGGTAATTCTGATCAGAAAGGTATGATTCCGAGTACAGAGCTTAAAAAGATTACTGTTGGCCTTAGTGGTTCTTTAGAAATTGGTGAGCGTATGACTGCTGCTATGTCTTTAAACTATTTTAATATAGATAGTGATAACTTACCTATCTCTGGTTATAATAACGCAAATCCGTTTCAACAATTTATCTGGTCTGCAAGACAGGTTGATTTTCAAGATTTTAGAAATTGGGAAAGATTACCTTTAGCTCCAGTAGGAAGCGCTGCTGAAGGAACTCCTTTAAACTGGAATCACAACTTCCAGAATAACGCATATTGGGTGCTGGATACCAATCGAAACACTTTCGAGAAAGATCGTTTAATAGGAAATATAGATTTATCTTACGAATTAACGGATTGGTTATCATTTAGCCAAAAAGTAGGTATTGATTCGTATAGCCAACTAGAAACTGTTAGACAGGCAATAGGTAGTAATGAGTTTCCAAATGGTACTTATCAAGAAATCCAAAGACGATTTGAAGAGGTAAATGCAACTTCCTTATTATCAGTTAACAAACCTATTAGTGAAGACTTCGGTTTTTCTGCGAGCGTAGGATTTCAACATATGAATAGACAATACAATTCTACTTTTGGTAACCTTCCAGGTTTAGAATTACCTAACCTATTCACGCTTTCTAACTTACAAACAGGGGCAACTGCTGTTTTAAATAGCACAGACAGAAACCAACAAATAAATAGTGTTTTTGGTTTTGGACAATTTACATACAAAGACATGATATTTGTTGATTTTACAGGAAGACAAGATTGGGCTAGTATTTTACCAGTGAAGAATAACTCATTCTTCTATCCTTCAGTAGCTACTTCTGTTTTATTATCAGAAATGTTCGATCTTTCATCGGCAAAAATCGATTTCTTAAAAATTAGAGGTGGTTGGTCACAAGTAGGTAGTACAGGAGATTTAGCACCTTACAACATTATTCCTACATTTGGTTTATTTAATACTGGTTTTGGTAATCAAGGTTTTTTACCAAATACTCAGTATAACCCAGATTTAAAAGCTGAAACAGTAACAGGTATAGAGTTTGGTATTGATGCTAAGTTCTTTTCTAATAGATTACGTTTAAGTGCAACTTACTATGATCAACAAAGTGAGGATTTATTAGTTCCTATTGATGTATCATCTTCAACAGGATCTACAAACTCTTGGGATAACATTGCTGATATGAGTAATAAAGGTATTGAAATACAATTAGGAGCTTCAATCATAAGAAGTGATGATTTTAGTTTTGATGTTGATTTAAACTTTGCAGCCAATGAAAATGAAGTTACTTCATTAGGAGAATTAGATGCTTACGAACTTGGTGGTCAATGGGGTGTTACACTTCAAGCAAGACCAGGTTTACCTTATGGTGTAATTGTAGGTCGTGATTTTGAAAGAACTGATGATGGACAAGTTATCTATGAAGACGGTCTTCCAAAGGTTGACGAATCACAACAAGTACTTGGAGATATTGCTCCAGACTGGACAGGTGGTGCAAACTTTTCACTTAGATACAAAAGCTTAAGCCTTTCAGCACTTGTTGATGCTAAAGTTGGTGGAGAAGTACACAGTATGACTTACGCTTGGGGTAGATATGCAGGAACTTTAGAAGAATCTTTAATTGGTAGAGAAACTGGTGTAGTTGGTAACGGTGTAAGAGCTGACGGCAATGGCGGATTTGTAACAAACGACGTAGTTGTTGGTGCAAAATCTTTCAACCAAGCATCTTATAGCAACAGTATCGAATCAAGTTCTGTATTTGATGCGAGTTATGTGAAACTAAGACAAATAACTTTAGGGTATAGCGTACCTTCTAGTTTACTTAAAAATTCGCCTTTCGAAGCGATTAAGTTCTCAGTAGTAGGTAGAAACTTAGCTATTCTTTATAAGAAAGCACCACATATTGACCCAGAAACAGGATTTAGTAGTGCGAATGGAACCCAAGGTCAAGAATTTGGTCAGTACCCATCGGCAAGAACTGTTGGTTTTAACATAAACTTAAAATTCTAAAAAAAAATCATGAAAAAATTTAAAATAATATTACTGGCTCTTATCAGTTTTTCGATCACAACAAGTTGTGATGGGGACTTTGAAGAACTAAATAAAGACCCTAATAATCCTGTCGCTATTCCGGCTCATTTATTACTGGGTTATGCACAAAGAAGTTATAGCAATGCTACTTATGGTATGCAAAGAGGAGGAGACATGGGAGCTTGTTGGGCTCAACTATGGTCTAAAGTACAATACAACGATGAAGCAAGATATGTACCTCGTAGAGGTGTTGTTGATGCCATATGGGATGAAATCTATGCTAGAACAGTTTCTGAAGGAACAGCTATGTATGGTTTAGCTGAAGCTGATGGTAACACAAACTTACAAGGTGCAGCTTTAGTGATGCAAGCTATAGGTTATCAGACTTTGGTTGAACTTTATGGCCCTATTCCTTTCACGGAAGCTATTAATGGCGCTATTTTAAAACCTGCTTACGATGAAGAAAGCGTTGTTTTTGAAGGTGTTATTGATTTACTAACACGAGCTGCTGCTTTATTATCAAATGGTAGTGGAACTATTACAGCATCATCAGATTTATATTATGCTGGAGATGCATCAAAATGGTTAAAATTAGCAAATTCTTTGAAGTTTAGAGCTTTAATGAGAATTTCTGGAACAAGAAATGTTTCTTCTGAGTTACAAGCCCTTGTAAATGCTGGGAATATGTTTGCTAGCAATGCTGACAGTGCTGAGTTAGTTTATCTAGCAGTTGCACCTGATGCGAACCCAATCTGGGAAACTGTAGTTGATGGTAATAGACCTGAATATAAAATTGGTTTAGCGGCAGTTGATATACTAACAAGTTTAACTGATCCTAGATTAGCGGTTTATGCTGCACCAAATGATAGTGGAGATATTGTTGGTAAACCTGCTGGTTTTGGAAATCAAACGCCATTACCAAATGATGATTTAGGATATACATATGCTAATATTTCTGGATTAGGTGATTTTTACTTAAACCCTGAATTGCCTGCAGTAATCATGGCGTATTCACAATTAAAGTTTTTAATGGCTGAAGCGGCTAACGAAGGTTTTATTTCTGGTGGAATAGCAGGAGCTAAGGCTAGTTATTATGAAGGTATTAAAGCTAACTTGAACTGGAATGGTCTTGATGGAGCAGCTTATTTAGCTCAACCAAAATTAAACTTTTCTACACAAGGTGATGCACGTACAAAAATAGGAACTCAAGAATGGCTTGCGCTATACAGTCAAGGATTTGAAGCTTGGACTGAATGGAGAAGAACTAACATCCCTGCACTTTTACCTGCAGCTGAAGCAGCTGAAAGCGAAATACCTTCAAGATTATACTATCCAACTTTAGAACCTGCTTTAAACAAAGACAATTATGATGCAGCAAGTTCTGGTATAGGTGGTGATGTATTAACGTCTTCATTAATGTGGAATTAAATAAAAAAATAATTAAAATGAAAAATATAAAAATCTTATTATTATTATTCTTAGGATTATCATTAGCTACTTCGTGTATTGATGATGATAATGATGCCTTGACAGGAGGTGCAATCACAGGAGGTAAAATTTCTCCTGATGCTGGTGCTATAGGTTACGTAGTAGGTAACGGCGATACATACACTGCTGGCGGTAGCATGTATCAAGGTGCTGTACAAACTACTAAAGTAGAGGTTTACAACTTTTTTACTAGTTCTGCGTCTGGCGAATCGTCAAATGAAGTTTTAATCGGTACAATTGATATTGCAAGTACGCAAGTTGGAAGTAATGGTACATTTTCAACTTCTTTTGACTATGCAGCGCTTATTGCTGGTTTAACATTAGCTGGTAGCCCGCTACCTGCTGATGATGGTGGTTTAACTATTGGAGACTTTTGGACTATAAGTTTCGTATCCACATTAAGTGACGGCAACGTCGTTAGAAACTCGGCAACAACTAAGGTTTCAGTAGGAACTAGATTTGCTGGTCTCTATGCTGTAGTTGAAGAGGATTATTGGAGAATAGGTGTTGACAGAGATGATGTTGCATGGCCAGAGGAGATGTTAATCGAATCTGTTGATGCTACAACTTATAGAGTTACAGAATACTTTGGAGCTTTTGATGGTAACGAATATTATTTCCAAATTGATGCAAATGATAACATTACCTACCCTGAAAATGAACCTAACGGAGATGCTCAAACTGGAAACGGTGAACCTTTAACTACTTGTGATAGAAATCCAGGTGATTTAACAAATGTGCCTTGTGATGGCTCAAATATCGTAGTTAGAGACGATGTAAATGGCAAGGATAGACTGATTATGACTTTTGGTTATTTTACAGCAGGTTCTGGTCCAAGAGAATTTTATCAAGTACTTGAAAAAATCGTAGAATAAAAAAAAAAATTATGAAAAACACATATTTTAAAACCGTTCTTGCACTTACAGCTCTTGTATTTGTATTTGCTTGTAACGACGAAGATGATTTAACAGGAGATTCGACAGCGAATCCTTCTAATCCATCATTATCTGTAACGCTAGGTTTTCCTAGTACACAGTCATTAATTGAAACGGAGTCTACTTATGACTTTACGGTGACTTTAAGCGCACCAACAATTGCTGCTGTTGATGTAAAAATAGCACAAACTGGAGGTACGGCTACTGATGGTGAAGATTTTGAAATACCACACTCTCTAAGAATTGCTGCTGGTGCAACTTCAGCTTCAGGAACAATTACGATTTTTGAAGATGATTTAGCTGAAGAAACTGAAAACGCCATAATTACTATTGGTTCAGGATTTGAAGCTAATGTTAGTGCTATTAGCCCACAGACTGTAACCTTTAATATCTTGAACTATACTGAAGGTGACCTTGTTATTGATATGACATGGACTTCACCTACAGATTTTACTGATAGTTTAGGTGAAGCCATTGATGATGAGGGTATAGCTGATTTAATTTTATTTGTAACTGATGTTAATATTCCTACAACTAATAATTTTGTTACAGTTGACGAAGAATTTGGTTTTGAATCTTTCGTATTTGAACAAGGTTTTCCTGATGGAGAATATTATTTAGTAGCAGGATACTGGTCTGCTGAAGACTTCGGAGGTGTTGCTGCAGATTTAGATATTTCGCTTACATTTAATCAACCAGGAGTTATAAATGATCAAGTTGTTACTGTACCAGCTGCTTTAAATACGGCATTCGCTGATTGTCAGTCTTCTATTATAGCAAAACTAATCAAATCAGGGACGAGCTACACTATTGAGTCTGTGGGTGTTAATAATGCCTTTCCAGGCATTCCTGATGACGGTACATTTGCTGGTGATTATACTGTAGCAACGACTGTTGCCGGTGGTTTTGGCCCTCTATTTGATGGTCCAGCTACTATAATTGATTTAGGCGATGGTGTAAGATCATTTGAAGGTGATTGGAATGGTTTTGGTATACCAGTAGATTGGGAGTTTTTCTTTGCACCTGGCCCATGTGGTCCTCTTGTTACCTTCGTAGACGATCAAGGTACAGGTTTAGCGTGTGCTGCTCCATCAATTACGTTGAACGAGTCATCTTCTCCGGGTACTGTAGATCCAAGTGATGATTCATCGTTTTCTGTTATTTTCGTTGAAGACCTTGGTGGATGTGGTGGAACACCTGCAGAAGTAGAAATTACTTTTACAAAATTATAGAATAACATAAATTTTAAAAAAACCACCTCATACGAGGTGGTTTTTTTTTCTAAAAAAACCAAAAGTCTTCTTTTTAATTCTTATTTTTATAAAAAAACAATTTGATATGAAAAAAAATACTTTACTACTTTTAAGCCTATTTCTTTTTGGCTTATTATCACATTCCCAAAATCTTAATAAGGCAATCAACTCATTTCAAAATGAAACCAATGCCATTATTACAATAAATAGAAATTTACAAGTACCTAGCTTTATAAAGCTTCCTGTAAATAAAGAACTTTATATTCAAGGTAAAACAGTTAAAGAAAAAGCGCATAATTTTTTATTAAAGAATAAAGCACTTTACGCTATTACTAATCTTGATGAAACACTTCCGCCTAATGGTATTTTAAAGACCGATAATTATGGTTTAAAACATTATGAAGTAAAACAATTTCACGAAGGCGTTCCAGTTTATGATGGTGGTTTAAAATTTCACTTTACTAAAAATGAAAATATAAGCTCCATAAATGGTAACATCATTCCTGATATAAAACTGAATGTTACCCCTAGGCTACAAAAAGCTGAAGCTAACGCTAAAGCTTTAGATCTTGTAAAAGTTCTAAATCGTTCTAGAGCACCATTAAAAATTATATCTAATGAACTTATAATATTTCCAAAAGGTTTAGTTCAGGGCGCAGTTACTTCTAAGCATTTAGTGTATCACATAGAAGTACGCAACGATTTAGATGTTAGAGAATTTCTTTTTATAGATGCTCATACTGGTAAACTTGTTGAACAATTCACAGGTATTGCACATGCTCTAGACCGCATATTATATGAAGGTACGACCTCAAATCAAACATGGAAAGAAGGTTTTTCCTTTCCTGGTTTTTTAAATGAATGGCAACAAGCTGAAGTAGTTGCGGCTGGTCAAACCTATCACTTTTTTAATAATGCTTTTGGTTATACATCCTACGATGGCTTAGATGCGCAAATGGTAACCATAAATAATAACCCTGATATAGATTGCCCAAACGCCACTTGGAATGGTGTTTCGGCCAATTATTGTGATGGTACTGCAGCAGATGATGTTGTAGCACATGAGTGGGGACATGCCTATAATGAATATACATCTAATTTAATTTATGCTTATCAATCTGGAGCCTTAAACGAAGCCTTTTCAGATATTTGGGGAGAAACTATTGATTTATTAAATAACTATAATGATGATGGTGAAGATTTATCTTTACGTTCTGTAAATCCTTCTTCGCTTCGTTGGATAGCATCTGAAGATGCAACTGCCTTTGGAACTGGTGGCATACGAGATATGTGGGATCCAACAAAATTTGATGATCCAGGAAAAGTTTCTGACAGTGACTATCACTGTCTCGAATCAGATAATGGTGGTGTGCATATTAATTCTGGAATACCAAACCATGCTTATGCTTTAATAGTTGATGGCGGTACATTTAATGGCCAGACCATATCAGGTTTGGGCTTTGTTAAAGCCGCACATATATTCTGGCGCGCTGAAAGTGAATATTTGACATCCACCAGTGATTTTACTAATTTTGCTGATGCTATTGAAGCGTCTTGTACCGATTTAATAGGTATTAATTTACAAGGATTATCTACCACAGATACCCCAGCAGGATTATCTGGTGAAACAATAACTGCTGCTGATTATAATGAAGTGGTAAAAGCATTAATAGCTGTTGAACTACGTAATGATAATGCGTGTAATTTTGCTTCATTACTTGCTGCAACTGATCCACTCTGCGGTGCTTCTTCAAGTAACCCTATATTTTCGGAAGATTGGGAATCTGGAATAGGTAGTGGATGGACTATTACCCAATTACCAGAATTTGCAGGCGCTTGGGAAAGTAGAGAATGGATTTTGGAGACCAATTTACCAAGAGATAGAGCAGGTTCGGCAATTTTCGCGCCAAACCCAGTTAATGGCGACTGTGCATTAGATTTACAAAATGGAATTATTCGTTTAGAAAGCCCAACTATTACCATGCCTAATTATTTAACTGGAACTTTTGATATGGCTTTTAATCATAATATATCTTCTGAGACTGACTATGATGGTGGTAATATTAAATATAGTTTAGATGGTGGTGCTTGGACTCTTTTGCCGAGTACGGCTTTTACGGCTAACCCATACAATAACGTTTTAACCACTGAAAATGATAATGACAACCCAATGGTAACCGAAGAAGCTTTCTCCGGAGCTGATGAAAACTCTAATAGTAGTGTTTGGGGTACAAGTATTATTAACTTATCTTCTTTGGGTGTTGCGGCAAACTCAAACATTAAATTGAGATGGGAATTTGGGAGTGATGGCTGTAATGGTCGTATTGGTTGGTACGTTGATGAAATTGTAGTTTACAACTGTGCTGAAGCATTATCAATAAATGATTTTGACTTTTTAGATAATAACGTTAGTATTTATCCTAACCCGTCGTCTGGTACTTTTAATATTGAAATGAAAAGTATTTCTGATTTCCGTTATGATATATATGATATTACAGGAAAAGCAATTATGAATAGCGTAGATATTATTAATAATTCTTTTGAAGTAAACTTAAATGATTACTCAAAAGGCGTGTACTTTTTCAAACTATATTCTAGTGAAGGAAGTGTTACGAAAAAATTATTGATACAATAATATAATATTACTAAATAAAAAAAAGAGGTTGATAACATCAACCTCTTTTTTTATACCTTTACCCCAATGGAAAACCAAACACAAATATTCGGAATAAGAGCCATCATAGAGGCTGTAAATGCAGGGGAATCGATTGATAAAGTTTTCCTTCAAAAAGGAGAAAGAGGCGAACTATTTAGCGAGTTAGAATCTTTATTGAATAAAAAATCAATAAACAAATCTTACGTGCCAATTGAAAAACTTAACCGTTTAACAAAAGGTAACCACCAAGGTGCTGTTGCTCAAATATCACCTATAGAATTTCATGACATGGAAACCCTAGTTATGAGTGTGATGGAATCCGGCAAAACCCCACTATTTCTTTTACTTGATCAATTAAGCGATGTTAGAAATTTTGGTGCCATTATTAGAACTGCTGAATGTACTGGGGTTGATGGTATTATTATTCAAAAAAATGGTAGTGCCCCCGTTAATGGCGATACTATTAAAACAAGTGCTGGAGCCGTATTTAAAATCCCTATTTGTAAAGTAGACCATATAAAAGACGCTGTATTTTACATGCAAGCTTCTGGAATAAAAGTTATTGCTGCTACTGAGAAAACAGACGATACACTATACGATGTTTCATTTGTTGAACCTTGTGCCATCATTATGGGATCGGAAGGTAGAGGTATAAACCCGTCTATATTGAAAGTTTCAGATGCTAGAGCGAAACTCCCTTTGCTGGGTGATATTGAATCTTTAAACGTTTCTGTGGCCTGTGGTGCATTTTTATACGAAGTTGTAAGACAACGTCGTTAATCTGGTTTGTCTTCTTTATACGTATATTTTATAGCGGTTTGCTCCTCCTCTGCGTCTAAGCTTTCAATAAAGTTTCCGTTTTCGTCAAAATGTTTTAGAAACGGATCGTTGTCTTCATTATAATTGTCTTGTTCCCAAACATACTTTTTAGGTTTCGCAATTTCTTTTCTAAAAAATAATGAAAATAACAAACCTGTTATTAATCCTGCCATGTGGCCTTCCCATGATATTCCTTTTTCTATAGG
>RCNE010001241.1_pt1 | contig 13849 bp, 11 predicted proteins | sample 2041361 | NCBI WGS metagenome assembly RCNE01 (sample SAMN09708229, study PRJNA481090) | Marine sediment metagenome, whole genome shotgun sequencing project.
AATAAAAGGACTCAATAAATGCAATGCATAGAATCTTTTGTCAATAGTAAATTCTACCATTGGAGAAAATATGACATACGGGTCAAAAGGGACTACATCTCTATTAAAATCAATAATCCTGTTCTCTTTATCCAAAGAGATTGAAGCGCTAGTGTTAAATAACTTTTGAAAAAGCCCTTCCTCATCTACTACAATTTCATCAGTAGTGAAAATAATGCAGAGTTCTTTAATTTTAAATGGTTTTGTGTCAATGTCATTTCCAAAATCCAATCTAAACTTCTTAATTACCTTATCCGACTTAGGAAAAGTAAATTGTAATGTGTCTTTAGCAGGGTTCAAATCATTTAAAGCATATTTGGAACTAAATTTTTGATTATATGTGAATAACAAGTTTGTTTCATGCGCAACATCTGTTTGCAAAACAAACTTCAACCCAATAAACTCCTTAGTAAGTTTATTTTCAATTCTAGAGAAATAAAGAGAAGATAAAATTATTGAACAAAGTATTCCTAATAATATTAGGAAGAAAAAAAAGGAATCTTTATTCCGAATATTTCTCATAAAACCCTTGTTACGATGGTAATTTACTGTGATTCAAATTTCCTATAGATTATTCTTTTGTTTTGAAAAAAAGCAAATATTATGCAATATGCAAGTTGAAAGGACATTCCGGATACAATAAGCATATTAGTAAATATATTTAGAAAGACAATAACTGACAAAATGGCTACTGTGGTAATATGGTAATTACTCTTCTTTGGTACCAGAAACAGAATTAATAAATAAACCAAAAGGCTAGTGACAAATAATAAATACGGGCCAGCCCAACCCAAATATGAATAAGATCTTGCATAGGCTGTTCCCACGGTTAACCAAGGAACAATTCTAACCAAATCTCTTCGTTCAACATTTAACGGATCTCCTAAATTTTTAGAAATAATTTTAGGCAAATTCTCATAAAAAACAAATCCTTTAAAGTCATATTCTTTAATTGATTTCTTATTTACAGTGTTTTGAAAATTAGCTAATGGCGAAGCAACATAAAGATATGTCCAGTAAAACTCTTTTGGGATTGATGACTCCATGAATTCATCAGCAACCTTGCTCTGTGTGTATATATATTCTCCTCCTGACCTTAAATTGCCAACAAACCCAAATAGAAAAAGGCTCACAATAGCCAATAAGCCTAATTTTAATTTATTTTGAAAATTTACCTTACCAATAAAATGAAGATATATAAAAACAGAGGTTAATACACCAAATACGATGATACTCCTATTTAAAATCAAAAGGGCTGGGATGTACAAAAGAAGATTATACATTAAGACTTTTTTATACCCCCTAGACATATAGATGGCAAAGGAATGGGCAATTAAAAAAGAATTAAATGATATTAGTATTCCATGTAAAAGTGGGATTCCAAATTCCCTGTAACCAACCCCCGGCCTTCCTAGGAGAGTAGAAAATAAGGGGATGTCTTTTTCAATTAAGAATTCCAAAGCATAGAAGGTACAAACAATATAAAAACAGGTACCAACTAATTTAATTTTTGTTGTTGATAGGGTCTTTCCAATAAGTTTTAATTTGCCTACTGCTATTCCAATAAAAAAGAAGAAAAAGAAAGTTATTGTAAAGAATATTTTCATTTCAATAGTCAAGTCGGGGTAAATATCTGACCAATCGAAGGTGTACACTAAAAATGTAAGCATAAAGCCTAAAACATAAATATAGAAGGGGTTTTTAAGAAGTTTAAACATTCAATTCTTTATGATCTGTAGTTATCTGATGATTAAAATCAATATTTATTACTAAAATAAAACTTTTCTATTATAGGGATAAATTGCGTTCATTATTCGCTTCCTAAATTTTCATTAAGCGCAATTACTAAGGATATATGATTGTCAAATTTAATACTATTTCCGGCCGCATCAATTTGTTCCGTACTATTATTAGTGGCATCAGGACCTTGAATGGACATAAAGAGGTAATTATAGTCTGGTGTGAATGTAATTCCAGTTGGTTCAGCACCGAGTGGTGCTATCCCGAATAGCTTTATTTTTGGGTTTTCTTGAGTGTGCCCTTTTTCCACCACCCATATATAATTATTTGATCCATCTTGTAAAACCCACAAATTACCTTCGCCATCGAAGGCTAAATTGTCATTTCCTGTTCCCCACGAAACCATTGTCTCACCTTCTTTATGAGTTATGGGATATTCCATTGCACCCACAAATATTTCCATGCTAACATTAATCCCGGCTATTGGGTCAGAGTCTTGAAAACGATATACCCTATCCTCAGCTTTTACTGCAAAATAAACCAATCCATCCGGACCAATCTCTACATCCTCTATGCCCCCAAATATAGTAGCCCCTACCATTTCACTTTGAGCCAGGGTGGTGTTTCTTTCTTCAATTGTGGTGTTTGTCAATTGAACCCAATTACCAGTACCTGCTTTACTTCCTACATACACAAACAGATTACCAGAACTTAAATCCTTCTCATTGTCCGCCACAAACTTGTATAGATAACCTGGGTTGGAATCCGCACCTTCGTATACAGTTCTTAGGTTAGGGTGAACGACAACATTTTCGTGCGCAAAATTTCCTAAAGCCCATCTTTTGTCAATAACTTTTTTTGTAGCTGGGTCTATCTCCACGGCCCATCCAAAATCATTGTATCCATCATTATTCTCGTCAATTACTTGTATTCTTTCTTCGCATGAAATTATTGTATTCCATGGGGTGACGGTACCTGAGCAGTTGTTTTTGGTTCCACCAACATTTGAGAAATCAACAGCCTCAGATGAAGTTACTTCCCATAATTTAGAAATCTCATTGAAATTTATATCCAAAACCGTTACTCCCCCAGGACTTGTCTCTGAGTTTATACTCAAATACCCGATTGAGCTACTGCCGTTTATCGGCACAAATCCTGTAAAATCATTCCTATCGGGAAGGGTGCCCCCTACAGTAAGTGGGTCGCCAGCTTCAATTATTCTTTGAAATGAATGAGATTCAGGGAAAACAAAATCCGTAGTTTGATCAGAAGGAACTACGGATACGAATTCGCTGATAGCTTTTATTTCAGAAATTAGCTCAGGTTCATCGTCATCATTATTTGAACAAGAAGTCAAAAAAATAAAAGTCAAAAAAATAAGTGCTTTATTTACCATGGTTGCCTATTCAATTGATTATTATTTTCTTGGTAATAAGCTCATCATCGTTCTCTATGCTTATTACATAAACTCCTTTTCCAACCACTCCTAATTCTATAGGAGCAAAGAGGGTATTGCTTACTTCTGTAGTATAAACTAACTGTCCTTGTATGTTAAATACCTCTATTTTGGCAGGTTCCGTGCTATTCAACGCTATAATAAATTGTCCCTGGTTAGGTACAGGATATACCATGAGATTATCAGGGTTTGTGTCAAACGGACTTTCGTTTTCATCTGTGGTCACAAATATTCTATCCCAACTAACACCCTCTTCAGTTGCTGAGATTCGCAAAGGATAAACTCCTTCTGGAATATTCTCAAATGCAATCATGACCCAGCTTTCATTACCAAAACTATTTGTTATAGTGGTTTCAAAAGAAACTTCATTTTCCAGATCATTGAAAGACACATTTAAACCATTGCTTCCTTCGTTCAACCCAGAAGCGTTGATCCAAACATAATATGTGCCTTCAGAGAAGGTTGCCAAACGATATTCGCTATAGGCATAGGTTCCGCCTCCTAAGGGTGCAGCGACTATTTCACCCTCGCTTGCGCCAGTAAAATCAAGAACCTGCGCGTTTCCTGCCAAATACCTATAATCTTCGGCTTCAATAAATGTGCTTTCGGCTAATTCTATTGTGGTATCGTTATAATCATTTACAAAAAAAACAGTGATGATATCGCTACTGGTTTTCTCACTATCATTAGCCGTCAATTTTAATTCATAAACACCTTGCTTGCCAAAAGTGACATTAGTCGCTGCGCTTGTATCATCAGCGAAAATTACATTCTCACCAGTAGGCCCAGATTCCAAAGTCCATATGGTTGTTAAATTACCGCTTTCGGGTAGGCCATCATCTGAAACCTCACCAACCAACCTTATTTGATTAGTTGGAGCTAAAACCACCAGATTTTCCCCTGCAATTACCGTTGGAGCCACATTGGTAAGCACAACACTGCCATCAAATTCTATGGCACCCCTATCAGGTAGTTCTCCCAAAAAATCGATATCGGCTACTGTTTGGCTTAATCCATTAATGGTATAGGTCTTTATTCCAGTATCGATGCACGGACTACCCTCTTGTAAGGAATAATCCGATCTCAGCATAGGATCTACAAAAATATCGTTAGGTCCAGTTGAGGCATTCATAAAATCACTTCCATTATTATAAAGGCAATTATAATCGGCACTGGAATTATTATCTAATTTTTTAAGGGCAACTGTTGAACTATTTGAAATTATATTGTTGAACACCAACACATTGTTGGCACCTGTAATGCCATGGTCATTATTATCAAATACATTGTTATATACAAAGGCTTTTTCCTCCATATAGGATCCTTCAAAGTTTTCAACAGTATTCCCATTAATAGTGCATCCCAAACCTACCATAGTACTATTTCGAATTACATTATGGTGTATTTGAAATTCCCTGCCCGAATCTCCATCATAATCGATCAATTGAATTCCATCTTCATCTGCCCCAGAAATATAATTGTAGCGAATAATATGTAACCTTGCCGAGTTATCGTTGTTGTGAAGTCTAATTTCCAATCCGTCATCACCTGGATTAATAATTGTATTGTATTCCACAATCCAATCCAAACTATTATCGGCATCTATAGCTTCATCTCCACAATTTTCAAAATAATTATAAGCAAAATAACCACCCGCCCCTTCAAGACTAACAGCATCGCTCCCATTATCAAAAAATTTGCAATATGTTACTTCCATATAATCACATTCCAAGGTCAATTGTTTATGTGCGTCTCTAAAAGTAAGTCCTGTACATATAGCATCTAGGGCACCTGCATTAAACTGAACAAGAGGGTCCAAATTATCAGCACTTGTAATTACGGTTGCATCAACATCCGACTCCTCATTTGAATTGATAAACTCAGAGGTTAACGTTATACGTTTATTTATAACAACTGTTTCGGTAAGGGTATAGGTACCCGGAGATAGAATGATAACGTCGTTATCATTAGCCGCATCTACTGCTTCTTGTATTGTACTAAAGTCTTCTGGAACCCTTATTACCACAGCCATCGGCTTTACGGCAGCTAGTTCATATTTTGCTTCCGCTATTGCGCTTTTAGGACCATACTTCCAAACTGATTTGGCTTGTGTTGGTGTCCAAGCAAGAAATAGGGTGATTAAAAGGATAAAACTATTGCAGCCTATTTTTTTCATGGTTTATTTGGGCTTTTTCCTTCGACAGGAACAACAATAACCTAAAAGTATATATGTCTTTAATAGAACATGCGTCTATTTCAAAATAGTATAGTTATTGGTGCCTATTTTCGCTTTACATTCCTCAACATAGCAGGATATCATATCCTTTTGTTCCAACGTAATATTTAAAGATTTATTCTTTACTAACGAATTAAAAACAACATGTAGCGCATAGAAATCATCCCATTTTAGAGGCGCTGGCTTATAACCTATTCCCATAGTGATGAGTTTAATCATGTTCTCATTGTTGGTTAGGTCAATTTCTTTCAATTTTTTGTCTTCGGTCATATCTATCATAAAAGAAAAATCAAAGACTTTGATGTTTCCATCCTCAAAGATAAAATTGTCCAGTTTAATGTCTCTATGAATCAAAGACAGGGCCGTAAATTCATCTACTATTTTAATTAGTGTATGTAGTTCAGTAACATTTTTAATGGCCCATTCTTCATTCAATACTACACCATTGGCGCGTTTTAAAATAAGTGCTTTATAGCCGTCTTTTTTTATATACCCTTTGTGCTCAATCAAATGTTTTTTTAAATAGCTGTTCTTTTGTAGTTTTTTATAGGCCCTGTTCTCATTTTTCAAGATTCTGGGTAAATTAGTAAGCTTTATAAAAACTGGATTGCCTTTTTTATCTTCTGCTGTAAACAAATACAGGTCATGGTGCCATTTGCTGAGGTTGAAAGGTTTTATTTGGTGATATCCATTCTCGTTAAAAAAACCATGAATAAAGCTCTTATTTTTAACAGAGAAAATCTGGTTTTTTATGGTTCGATAAATTAAGCTTAAGTAATATCTTGGAAACGACATTTTACTGTTTTACATTAAATATTTAAGGTTCATTTTTGGCATACGGAAATTTCTGCCATTGTATTAGTATAACAACCGAGAAAGAAGACCATTACCTTATTTTCCTAACTTTATTCCCAACCTTTTAAACACTTTCTTTATCAGTGTTTTAAATCTTCTTAAGTTTTCATGCTTGTTCCGGGCTTTTGATAAAAGTATATGTTTAAATGGCTCTATGATTTTGGTATTGAAGAATACTGTTAAATCCCTTGGTTCCACGTAATCATAATTGTTGGCCTTCATAAAAGTGTTTAGATCCTTTAAAACGTCGTAGTTCAGAAAAGACAAATTGGTATAATTCAAGCTCAATTTCCTTGATTGCTCTATAAGTTTATTTACATAGTCAGCAATTACCTTTTCTTTATGTATAAAAGCATGGTACATTAAAGAATAGAAATGGTTTTCGGGATTGGGAACGAATAGATTCTCATACTTTACTTTTGTCTCTATGAGTTGCTGTTCCCATTTGTAGTCATAGTAGTTGTCCCCTATGAACCTGAAATCAAAGAAAACCTTTTGGCCGTTTATCATTACCAAATGTTGTACCCTTTTTTTATCCTTATAAGTTGGTTTCCCGTTCGAAATATCGGCAATAAGACGTTTGTTGTCGGTTAGTAAATCAATATCAGGATGAAGGTTATTCAGTTCTTGGTCTATATTGACAAAATTTCTGAGCACCACGTAATTGCATAACTCATTAAAAGCGTCAAAAATCTCATCCAAGGAACTCCATCCATCAGACCCTATCAGATCGCTATTAAGGCTTTTAATAAGATTTGTTTCGCCTGAGGCAACTATGGCATCATATTTTACGCCCAAGAGCAAGTACATATTGCTTCTGGCCTCTGTTACGTTATCCGACCCATGGATTTTATGTCCTCCACCGGTCCAATCCCTATACAATTGTTTTGCATCGAACATATTGATATTTACGGGCTTGATTCCTTTGGATGTCTCTCTTAACTCATAGATAGGATTATTGTCTCGAACTATAATGCATAAAAACGTCCCTGTACCACAATGTTTTTCCTTAGAAGAATTCTTGGGCAGGTTCTCCCCATAGAATCGGGAAAGATTTTCTGGAAATTTTTTCTTCGACCATGTTATATCGATACTTTGTAGTATTTGGAACTTTGTTTCTACATCGGCAAGGATCTTATCTCTATGTTCAAGTCCTTTGCTCCAAACTATAAAAACATGTGCTTCATTTCCTTTCATTAACCCTCTGTGATTTTTAATGCCCTAATATCTTTTTTCCCTAAAACCTTTGTAATTAACAATAATACCATAAAAATGATAATATCCATAAATATCAAAACCAAGAAATTAACGTTTTGCAACGAATTTAGCTTATGAAACATCATTAATACTAATCCTATGAACAGAATAACGGATAATGCGTAAAAATTCTGTCTTCGATAACCTACAAAACCATGTTTAGCTCTTAATACAACAATCTGAAGAATATTAGAAACGATCAATGCTACTAAAATAGAAATAGACGCCCCTAAATTGCCAAAATATTTTGCTCCCAAAAACAATAGGATACCCCCAATAATAAAAGACAAAGTCCTTATATACAACTGACTTTTACTATCACCTAAGGCAAGTAGGTTTTGACCCGTAAAACCCAAGGAAACATTTATCCATTGGCCAAGAGCAAGTATCTTTAGCACTAGAACGCCTTCAACAAATTCCTTAGAGTACAACAAACTTAGGATGTCTTCTGTATAATAAATGATCATTCCAAAGAATACCGATGCCATTATCATGGTCCATTTAGAGAAATAACTACTCAAAAGTGTTGCTCTCTCAAGTTTTTGATTTTTTAGAAATCTACTCATTCTCGGTAGGTACATAAAAACCAAAATAGTCAAAATAAGCGGCAACAGATTACTAATGGTAAAAACCGCATAATAAATACCCAGTTGTTTCTCCGATACGAACAAATTCAAGATTAATTTGTCCATGTGCATACTAAGGATAATCATTAAGGAAACACCGAATAACGGGGCCGAATACTGCAAATATTCTTTAAAATCCTCCCCTTTTAAATATTCTTTATTGACAAGGGTAAGGTATTTTTTTGAAAAAATTAGGTTTATGATAAAAACGGCGATTACATAGTATAAATATACTTGTGCAATGTCTTCCGAATTGCCCTGAAAATTAAAAAACACCCATAAAAAAATAAGGTATACAGTAAATCCGAATATATCATTAATCCAAACCTTTAGGCTAGGTTTCTCCAATCCGCTATATATACTGCTAAAAAGCGTATTAACACTAAAAAACAAAGTGGCATATAGGAAGGTTGAGTCGATGCCAAAAAGCGAGCTTTTGGTCAATGCTAACACTATGATAGGCAAGGACATTGCGATAACAAGAAGCAGCGATACTGTAATCAATATCTTTTTCTTATTAAAGGAATTTTGAATTGCTATGCTACGTATAATCGATGAGCCCAATCCTAATGAGCAAAAAGTGCTTAGAAGTAAAACTATTGTAATCCCATATTTATACTGTCCAAAATCCTCAACTCCTAACTGAATTGCTAAATACTTATCTATAGCTATTGTTAAAAGTATCTTGTAGAGTGTACCAACTGCAATAAGTAGACTTCCTCTGACCAGACTGCTCAAACCAGTATTTGTTTAAATTTATGTTGAATAAGACTAAATCTTCATTTTGGACAGACAATCCTTTAAACTATCCCTCCAATATGGAATTTCCAAGTCCATTATTTCTTTGATTTTAGTTTTGTCCATTACACTAAAAGAAGGCCTCGCCGCAGGTGTTGGATATGCCTCCGAATTTATTGGCAATAACTTGACTTTTGTGTTTGACTCATCAAATATAGCTTTTGCAAAATCATACCAACTGGCAACTCCCTCATTGCTAAAATGATAAATGCCATAATCGGTATGCCTTTCAGTAATTATCTTTAGAATAACCTTGGCCAAATCACCTGCATAAGTTGGAGTCCCTATTTGATCTGCAACAACACTCAGATTATCTCTTTCGGACCCTAATCTTAACATGGTCTTGAGAAAATTCTGCCCATGTTCAGAATATAACCAAGAAGTTCTAAGAATAAATGAATTTGGTAGTAATCGTATCACTTCCTGCTCGCCTTTCAATTTGGTCAATCCATAGACTCCCAATGGCTCAGTATTATCTTCTTCAATATATGGACTGGACTTTTTACCATCGAAAACAAAATCCGTTGAAATTTGTATAAATCCTGCACCATGCTTTTTACAAGCTTCAGCCAAATTTAGGGCGCCAACCTCATTTACACTTGCAGCAATTTCTCGTTGTGTTTCAGCCTTATCCACTGCTGTATAAGCCGCACAATTCACACAAAAAGATATGTTTTCGGATTCAAAGAATGAATTTACTTCAGCCTGCTTTGTAATGTCCAGCTCATCCAAATCCACATAGATAAAACTATACCCATTCAGACCTACTGCTATGTCCTTAATACAGGTGGCCAATTGCCCTTTGCCTCCGGTTATTAATATTCTCCTCATAGTATTGCATTTTCTATAGTTGGCAAAACTAGATCCTTCTCTGAAACCTTATATTGATTTGCTGGCAATTTCCAATCGATGTTCAAAGTACCATCATTAAAGATAATTCCGCCTTCCGCAACCTTGTTGTAATAGTTATCACATTTGTAAAAGAACTCTGCTGTTTCGCTTAAAACAACAAATCCGTGGCCAAAACCTCTAGGTATGAACAATTGTTTCTTATTTTCACTACTAAGTTCAATCGCCACATGTTGTTTAAAAGTTGGCGAGTCCTTTCTTAAATCCACAGCTACATCCAATACAGTACCTGATAAAACTCGCACTAATTTTGCCTGCGCATGTTCACCCAGTTGATAGTGTATAGCACGAATAACCCCTTTCGAAGAAAAAGACTGATTGTCTTGAACAAATTCGACATTTTTACCAGCAAGAGTATTGAATAATTCCTTGTTGAAGGATTCAAAAAAATACCCTCTTTTATCTGAAAAAACGTTAGGTTCTAATATAAAGCACCCGCTTAGATTGGTTTCAGTTGCTTTCATTATTCTTTTTTTAATATTCCGAGCAAATTCTTGCCATAACCACTTTTCATTAATGGTTCTGCAAGATCTTTAAATTGCTTTTTATTTATATAACCCATTTCATAGGCTGCGCCTTCAATAGCCCCAATTTTAAGTCCTTGACGTTCTTCAATTACTTCAACAAATTGAGAAGCTTGCATTAAGGATTGGAATGTTCCCGTGTCCAACCACGCGGTTCCTCTATCCAAAATACTAACGCTTAATTTTCCTCGATTTAAATATACTTTGTTCACATCTGTAATTTCGAGTTCTCCACGAGGACTTGGTGGTATGTTCTTTGCTATATCCACCACATCATTGTCATAAAAATAAATACCGGGTACAGCATAATTGGATTTTGGCTCAAGTGGCTTTTCCTCAATGCTAATTGCTTTTCCTTGTTCATCAAATTCAACAACCCCATAGCGTTCGGGGTCATGAACACGATAAGCATAAATTACACCTCCATTAGGATTATTATTGGCTTGTAATAATTTTGCCAGACCTGAGCCATAGAATATATTATCTCCAAGAATAAGGGCAACTTTGTCCTCACCAATGAACTCCTCGCCAATTATAAATGCCTCGGCCAAACCATTTGGTGCCTCTTGGACAGCATAAGAAAAGGAACATCCATACTTTGCTCCATCTCCTAATAACTCCTTAAAAAGTGGTAAATCTTTTGGCGTGGAAATTATAAGAATCTCCCTAATACCAGCATACATTAACGTGGACAAGGGATAATATATCATTGGCTTATCATAAATAGGCATTAATTGTTTACTTACTGACAAGGTTAACGGATGTAAACGAGTCCCAGAACCTCCTGCTAATATTATTCCTTTCATTGCCTTATTGTTCTAATAGATGTTTTATTTGTACATTTTCTGATAGTATTCTTGATAATCCCCAGAGGTAACATTATTTAACCATTCCTCATTGGCCAAATACCAATCAATTGTTCGCTCTAAGCCTTCTTCAAAAGTAACAGAAGGTTTCCATCCCAATTCCTTATTTATTTTAGTCGCATCAATTGCATAACGAAGGTCATGCCCTGGTCTGTCTTTGACATAAGCAATCAATTTTTCAGAAGTTCCTTGGGGTCTATCTAATTTCTTATCCATCTGCTTACAAAGGAGTTTTACCAAATCTATATTCTGCCATTCGTTAAAACCTCCAATATTATAAGTCTCATGGTTTCTTCCTTTATGGAAAACCAAATCTATGGCGATAGCGTGATCTATAACATACAACCAATCGCGAGTATATTTTCCATCACCATATACCGGTAAAGGCTTATTCTCTATGATATTGTTAATGAATAAGGGAATTAATTTCTCTGGAAAATGATTTGGGCCATAATTGTTTGAACAGTTTGTAATTACATAAGGTAAACCATAAGTTTCCCCATAGGCCCTTACAAAGTGATCAGAACTGGCTTTTGAGGCTGAGTATGGTGAATTTGGGTCATAGGCGGTATTTTCCGTGAACAAGCCTTCTTGCCCTAATGAACCGTAAACTTCATCTGTACTTACGTGGTAAAATCGTTTATTGAAATATTCTCCATGCCACGTATCCCTTGCTGCATTCAATAAGTTAACAGTCCCTATAATATTAGTCCTTACAAAAGCTAAGGGGTCAGTTATTGAGCGGTCCACATGGGATTCTGCTGCTAAATGAATGACCATATCAAAATTATATTTACCGAAAATTTCATTGACAGACTTTGCGTCTACTATATCCCCTTTTATGAAAGTGTAATTAGGTTTTTTTTCAATGTCGTTGAGGTTTTCTAAATTACCTGCATAAGTGAGAGCGTCAAGATTGTAAATATTATAATCTTTATAGGTATTAACAAATTTTCGTACTACATGTGAGCCTATAAAACCTGCACCTCCTGTTATTAATAAATTCATTACCAATGTTTTACTTTAAAATTCAATGACTTAATGTTCTGGATTCTCAATCATCTTGATCTACAATTTTATTCTTATAAATCAAGAGATTTCTTGTTTAAATACTTAAGAAAAGAAAAGAAAAAGAACAGTCCAACAAATACCATGGGTATCAGCACTATTTTCTTTCCAAAAAAAGCTTTTTGGACTTCTTGTGGCTTACCAAAATTTATAATTTTGATGGGATCGGTGCGTTGTTCCAATTCCAAATTTTTAGACTCAATATTTTGAATCAAACTGTTTTTAAGGCCAAACAATCCTGTAATATTTACCGTTTCTTGATTGTCAAGAACAATTCTATCATTACCGACCATTTCATCATTTTCTGCCATTTTTTTAGCATAGCTGGTAATTATTTCATCCACCTGTTTTAATAGTTGTTTGTTCTCCTCTATTCGAGAGGTAGCATTTTCCCTATAAACCGTTATAAGCCCATCATAATACTCATTGGTGTTGATATATTCCATCACACCCTTTGCAAACTGCTGTCCCGCCTTGGCATCTTTGTGAAAAAAGGTGATTCGATGGTTAAAAGAGTTTTTATTCTGTAATTCTGCCCTAACAATATCAGCTATTGCCGCTGTGTTTTCAAAACTTTGAAGCAATTCCAAATATTTAATTTCACTTTCACTACTCTCCCTATTTTCATTCACAGGGGCGATAGCAATTTCCAACCCATCAAAATCTGATAACTCAATACCAATATTTGAAAAAAATGCCGTATCCTTTGCCTTTATATTCGCTTGGATTTCATCGATCACATCATACAAATAATTCTTGCTCTCCATTTGAGGTTTTACAATAACCTCGGTCTTTATTTTTTTTGAAATAATCCGATTTAAACCAATCCCTATAGCACCGCCCAAAATCACAAGCCCAAAAAGAATTAAAGCGTTCTTTTTTAAATACAGGAACAATCTTAGGAAGTTCCGGAAAATGCGATTAAACCCATTACCAATTAATTGAAACAATTGCCCCAAATCAATTTCATCAGATGAACTAGTGCCTTTTGGTGATTGATTTTCTGCCATTTTTCTTTATGAATTAAATATTTGTTCTAAAATCCTATCCGTTATTAAGTAGGTTGGTTTTACACCTGTTGTACCCAGTCCTCCTGAAGCCAAAGTACTTCCTGTTTCCAAAGGGTTGTCAGAGGCGTAATACGCATATCTTACTTTTATATCTTCTCTTATACTTCTTCGAATTTTTGAAGCTGACTGTATCGCTTTTTGGTAATGCACTCCTTCCATTTCGAGCCCAATGACATTCCATGTGGACTTATGAAAAAACTTCAAAATATCCCTATTCTGTAATGATGTTCCCAAAACCGTTACCATGGTGCCTTCAAAAACCTCCAATCCATATCCCTGGAAATCCTTGGCAGATAACTCATTTTTAAAAGGGTAATTATCCGATGTGCCTTCGAAAACATGGGCCGAAGGTATCATTAAATCCCCTTTACCTCCTTCTAAAATACCTGCCTTCCCCATTATTGA
>RCNE010001243.1_pt1 | contig 13832 bp, 11 predicted proteins | sample 2041361 | NCBI WGS metagenome assembly RCNE01 (sample SAMN09708229, study PRJNA481090) | Marine sediment metagenome, whole genome shotgun sequencing project.
CACAATCGTGGAGTACTACCTGGCTCGTGGCATGAATATTGATGATTTCGCGCCGAACCTGAGTTTCTTCTTCTCCAATGGCATGGATCCTGAATATGCCGTAATAGGTCGGGTCGCGAGACGTATCTGGGCAAGAGCGATGCGCGAGCGCTACGGCGCTAGTTCAAGATCGCAGATGCTCAAATACCATGTACAAACATCCGGACGCAGCCTGCACGCTCAGGAAATCAGCTTCAACGATATCCGAACAACCCTGCAGGCGTTGTACGCAATGTTCGATAACTGCAATAGCTTACACACCAACGCGTTTGACGAAGCAATCACAACGCCTACTGAGCAGTCCGTGCGCCGCGCGGTAGCCATTCAAATGATTATTTCGCAGGAGCTGGGTCTGAATACTTGTGAAAACCCCTGGCAAGGATCATTCATCATTGAAGAACTGACGGACCTCGTTGAAGAAGCCGTATACAAAGAGTTCGAAAGTATTTCGGATCGTGGTGGAGTACTTGGCGCCATGGATACCATGTATCAGCGCGGGAAAATTCAAGACGAAAGTATGTATTACGAGGGAATGAAGCATGACGGATCGCTGCCATTGATTGGCGTAAACACTTTCTTACCCAAAGAGGGCCAGGAAGACGAAGTGCATAAGCAGGAGTTGATTCGCTCCAGCGAAAGCGAGAAGAAAAATCAAATCAAGCACGTTCGCGGCTTTCAGAGCACGCACGCAGACGAGGCAGAGCGCGCATTGGCAGACTTGCAAGCAGTAGCACGTGAGCGCGGCAATGTTTTTGCCGAACTCATGAATACTGTGAAGTCCAATTCCCTGGGCCAAATTTCCAACGCGCTTTACAGTGTCGGCGGCGAATATCGCCGCAACATGTGAGAGGTCAGAATATGAGCGACATCGTTAAATATACCCAAGACGGAGCGACAGCGATAATCACGCTAAACCGGCCCGAGAGCATGAACGCATTTACCACAGAATTGCGTAAGGGTCTGTTGGACGCGCTACAACGGGCTAATACTGATGACTCGGTACGCGTCGTGATCCTGACCGGTGAGGGTCGTTGTTTCTCAGCGGGTGCTGATCTCAAAGACGGACTCAATCGGTCTGTCAAAGAGATGTTGTTGCAGGAATACCGGCCGGTACTAGAAGCAATTGCATCTATGCCCAAACCGATCATCGCAGCCGTGCCAGGTTCGGCGGCAGGAATTGGTTTGTCGATAGCCTTACAGTGCGATTTGCTGATCATGGCCGACAATGCATTCATGTTGTCGCCGTTCACGACGATATCGCTGGTGCCGGATGGCGGGCTTAACTGGCTATTGGTTCGACAGCTGGGGTATCGCCGAGCTTTCCAACTGAGCGTGGAATCCGAACGTATTGCGGCGGATAGATGTATCGAACTGGGTTTGGCTAACAAGGCCGTGCCCGCCGATGAGTTGCAGAACGCGGCGCTGCAATGGGCTCAGGCGATTGAGGCGCGTGCACCGCTGTCGGTAGCAGCTACAAAAAAACTAATGCGCTTTGCTGCCGAGAACGACTGGGGCAGCTCCTTCGAAATGGAAGCCGAGTTACAAGGTGCGCTGGTCGGCTGCGATGATAATCGCGAGGGTGTCCTCGCGTTCTTCGAAAAACGAGCGCCAGAATTTAAGGGTAGATAAACAATGGACAGAGGCATTTTTGACGAAGAGCACGAGATGTTTCGTGATGCAGCGCGAAGTTTTTTACAAAAAGAAATCGGACCACATGCTGACCGTTGGGCCGAGCAGGAAATCGTCGATCGTGAGGCATTTCTGAAAGCTGGCGAGCAGGGCCTGTTGTGCATGTGGGCTGATGAAAAGTACGGTGGCGCAGGCGTTAGCGACTTTCGCTATGAGCAAATCCTGCTGGAAGAAAACGCTCGCTATGGCGACGTTGGATTCTTTATCTTCCTGCATAGTCGGCTTGTCGGCCCCTACATTGGCCATCTGGGTACTGACGAACAAAAGGAACGTTGGTTGCCCAAGTGTGTGTCCGGAGAAAATGTCCTGGCCATAGCGATGACCGAACCCGGTGCTGGAAGCGATATCTCTGGCATTCGCACGACGGCACAAGACAAGGGCGATCACTTCTTACTGAATGGTTCAAAGACGTTCATCTCAAACGGCATTCTAGCGGATCTCGTTATCGTCGCCGCCAAAACGGATCCCGATAGCAGTCACGCAATGAGTCTGTTAGTGGTAGAGCGGGGTATGCCGGGGTTTGAGCGTGGCAAGAATCTGAAAAAGATGGGAATGCACAGTCAGGATACTGCAGAGTTATTCTTCAACAACGTAAAAGTTCCGAAGGAAAACCTGCTGGGAGAGTTCAACCGGGGCTTCTATCACCTCATGCATTTTCTGGCTGAAGAGCGCCTTTTGAGTGCAGTTGGCTCATTGGCGAATGCCGAGGCTGCTTATGCGGTCACTATGGAATACGCGAGTGAACGGCGGGTTTTTGGACAAACGGTTGCTGATTTCCAGGTGAATCGATTCAAGTTCGCCGATATGCGTACCGAAATGGATGTTGCGCAGGCCTTTGTTGACCGTTGCGTCATGGTGCACAACGACGGCAAGCTCAGCGCTGAAGATGCCGCCAAGGCAAAACTGTATACAACGGAACTTGAAGACCGGGTAACCGATCAATGTGTTCAGTTGCATGGGGGTAACGGATACATGGATGAGTATCCGGTCAGTCGCATGTATACCGCTGCGCGTGTGTCGCGAATCTATGCAGGCAGCTCAGAAATCATGCGCGAAATCATCGCTCGTTCTATCGGTCTCGATCCGCGCAAGAAAAAGAAAGACCCGAAAAAAGACAAGGCCTAGTAGAATCTTGTGGGAGCGGCTTCAGCCGCGATAAACCGGAGTCAGTTTATGCGTATTTCTTTCGTCGGACTCGGCGTCATGGGCTATCCGATGGCCGGCTATCTCGTCAACAATAAATATGATGTCACCATCTACAACCGGACTGCATCGAAAGCGCAGTCGTGGTGCGCTGAGTATCAGGGTGTTGCAGCGGCAACACCCGCTGCGGCTGCGCAGTCGGCGGAGATAGTCTTTGTTTGCGTTGGCAATGACGATGACGTGCGACAAGTCGTACTTGGCGATGACGGAATACTCGCTGGTATTTCCGAGGGCGCACTAATCGTTGATCACACTACTGCCTCGGCTGGTATCGCACGGGAAATTCATACGCTCGCTGCAGAAAAGAATGTTGGGTTCCTGGATGCCCCACTGTCGGGCGGCCAGGCGGGTGCCGAAAACGGCCAATTGACCATCATGGTGGGAGGCGATGAAGACAGTTTCGCGCGAGCAGAACCGATCATGCAAAGCTATGCAAAGGCGATTACGCTCATCGGTCCGGCGGGTAGCGGTCAGCTTGCCAAGATGGTCAATCAAATTTGTATAGCCGGGGTCGTGCAGGGCCTTGCGGAAGGTTTAAGTTTTGCGAAAAAGTCGGGACTGAATCCCGAATTAGTTATTACTGCGATTTCCAAAGGTGCGGCCCAGTCGTGGCAGATGGAGAATCGCTGGCAGACCATGGTTGATGAACAGTTCGACTTTGGCTTTGCCGTAGACTGGATGCGCAAAGATCTCAAGATTGCTTTGGACGAAGCACAACGAAATGGCGCAAGCTTGGAAATGACGGCGCTGGTCGATAAATTTTACGCCGAAGTGCAGGCGCTGGGCGGTTCTCGCTGGGATACCTCCAGTTTGATAGCAAGACTGCTATAATTCGCGACTACAGGGGTGGCCTTCTGGCCTGAGATCCATTTCGGGAACCCTTATAACCTGATCCGGATAATGCCGGCGTAGGAAGGGAATAATGTCAATCCAAACCTCATTGCGGCTATGCGTCGCAGCCATTCTGTTCGCGTTACCTCTGCAAGTGACTGCGGACGAAATTGAAGAGCTTATCGTTACAGCCGACTTTCGGGGTCGTGCAAGTACCGACGTGCCCGTCAGTGTCACTGTTTTTGACGCGCAACAAATTCGCGAGAGAGCGGTGCAACATTTTGAGGAGCTAGTGAGCTCTGTTCCGAACTTGAATTGGTCTGGTGACGGTAATCGGGCACGCTATTTTCAAATTCGCGGTGCGGGTGAACTTGAGCAATATCAGGGCGCGCCGAATCCTTCAGTAGGTTTCTTGATTGATGATATCGACTATAGCGGTATAGGCACCGTGGCCACGCTTTTCGATATGCAACAGATTGAGGTCCTGCGCGGGCCACAGGGTACGCGCTATGGTGCTAACGCACTTGCGGGTCTCATCTATATGCAAAGCACAATGCCTACAGCGCCGTGGTCTGCTGATGTGCAATTGATGGCGGCAGACGACGACGCGTATTCGGCGGGACTCGCCTTCGGTGGCGCATTAAACTCCAGCGAAACATTGATGATGCGCATGAGCGCGCATAAGCATCAGAGCAACGGCTTTCGGAATAACCCGTATCTGGCCAGGCAAGACACGAATGCACGGGATGAGACGACGGTCCGCGGGAAATTACGTTGGCTTGCTGGCGATAAGTGGCAGGTCGATCTGGCTTTGATGTTCGCAGAAGTCGACAACGGTTACGACGCTTTTGCACTCGATAATTCCTATACCGTATTGTCGGACAAGCCCGGTAAAGATGCACAGCGCAGCACTGGCGCTTCACTCAAGGTGCAATACTCCGGGTGGGATAGCATTTCTTTTACATCCATCACGGCGTTGGCTGATTCTGATATTCAATTTAGTTACGACGCCGATTGGGGCAATTCCGATAGTTGGGCCCCAGTGACCTACGACTACATTTCGATCAGTGATCGCAAGAGAACGACACTCAGTCAGGAGTTTCGCTTTGTCGGTGAGCGGTGGCTGGCCGGCGTCTACGCGATGCAATTGCGAGATGATCTCGATACATTCAATTGGGGTGATTATTACGATCCGTTCTACGACTTTGCGGATAGCCTGAACGAGACCTTCGCGAGTGACTATGAAGCGACCAGCATTGCTGCGTTTGGTCAGTATGACTTGCCGATAACTGACGCAACGCGGCTCAGTTTCGGTCTGCGTGCGGAGAGTCGAAGCACTAACTATGACGACTCCAGCGACCTGCGAGCAAGTCCATCAGAGTCCATGTTTGGCGGAGAGCTATCTTTGACTCATGCTCACTCCGATAGTATGACCAGTTACGTAACGCTGTCGCGTGGTTACAAAGCGGGCGGTTTCAACCTCGGGGTCGTACCGGACGAACGCCGCAATTTCGATGCCGAAGCGATGTGGAATATTGAAGCAGGGTTCAAGTCGATATGGGCGGGGAATAGCCTGCATATCAACGCCGCGGTTTTCTATGCACTACGCGAAGATCAGCAAGTTAGAACGTCTTTCCAGATCGACCCCGGCGATCCAACGTCGTTCGTGTTCTTCACGGACAATGCGGCGCAAGGCAAGACGCTGGGTCTGGAAGCGGATATTCGCTGGTTACCGAGTGATGCCTGGGAGTTGTATGCGACCGTCGGTCTTTTGGATGCAACATTCGACAAGTTTGTGACGCCGCAGGTCGACCTCAGTGGTCGACGACAAGCGCACGCGCCGGGTTCGACTTTGGCCGTCGGTGGTCGCTATTCGCATGCATCAGGATTCTTTGCGCGTATTGATCTGTCGTCTCGCAGTGACTTCTATTTCGATGTTAGTCACAACCAGAAATCTCAGGCGTATGAATTGGCCAATGCTCGCGTTGGTTTCGAAACAGGTAGCTGGTCGATACAACTGTGGGCGCGCAATCTGTTTGACGAGGGCTACGCTGTGCGTGGATTCTTTTTCGGCAATGAGCCGCCCGACTTCCCAGCCACCTTGTACACGCGGCTCGGCGATCCGCAGCAGCTCGGCGTCAGCTTCGATATGAATTTCTAGGTGCAGGAACTCGGCAACACTCTGCTTGATCAGGCACTGGCGTATACCGTGTTGGAGGCTGTTGCCGTCATTCTGGCCATCATGTACCTGGTGCTGGCGATAAGACAGAATATCTGGTGTTGGCTGTGTGCCGCACTAAGCACAATCATTTTCGCGGTCCTGTTTTTCGACGTCCGCTTGTATATGGAGGCGCTACTCAATCTCTTTTACCTCGCGATGGCCGGTTATGGCTGGCACACGTGGAAATCTGGTCGCGGCTCAGGGCAGGAACTAGCCGTGGTCGTGTGGTCCCACAAACGGCATTTGCTAGCGATCTCGGTCGTAGTTGCTATTAGTCTGGTGACTGGATACTTGCTGGATACACGATCGGACGCGGCTTTCCCCTACGTTGACTCGCTGACGACCTGGAGTGCCGTTTGGGCGACTTTTTTGGTCGCGCGCAAGGTCCTCGAGAACTGGTGGTATTGGTTGCTCATCGATGCGACGATGATTTATGTTTTCTGGGCGAAGGGCCTCGAATTGACTGCCGTACTCTATATTGCGTATCTCCTGCTGATTCCGGTCGGACTTTTTAGCTGGACTCGCAGTTACCGTGAGGCACGCGTTTGAGCGATTCAGTTAAATTAGTGTTGGCGCAAATTCCTGGCTGGGAAAATGCTTTTTACTCTAAGCTGAATGGCGGTCTTACGAACCTCTGCTGGCTGGTGGAGATCGATGATCGCAAAGCGAACTTGAAGATCGACGCTGTTCCCCGTGGTGAACCTTTCAGTTCACGGCCTTCTGAGGCGCAAGTGCAGAGACGTGCTGCGGAGCAGGGTTTGGCCAACGACGTGATTTACGTTAGTGATACGGTCTTGATGACCGAGTACATTGAAGGCACCGTTTGGTCGGCGGGCTGTCTTGATGTGGACGAAAACCTGGCGGCGCTGGCGGCGGCGATGAAGAAAATGCACTCCCTGCCACTGACGGGTCGGACTTTCGATGCTATTGGTGCGTCACGTAATTACGTGAGTCGAATTGGTGGCGATGCTCGTTCCAAAGAGTCGGACAAGATTCGTGACTGCCTGGCGAAAATCGAGGCAATGCCGTTGCCACACAATTTGTGCTGTTGTCACAATGACATGGTCGCCGCCAACATCATCTATATGCCCGAAGTTCGATTTTTGGATTGGGAGTACGCGTGCGACAACGATCCGTTTTTCGATATCGCAACGATCGTCGCGCATCATCGGCTAGGGCCGGATCGAGCAGAATATTTGTTGAACGCCTATTTTGATGGCGATGGTGCCCGCTGGAGTAGCCAATTAGCACGGCAGACAGAGTTTTATGATGCGCTGTACTGCCTTTGGGAAGCGGCCTGCTCACCAACTGTTGCGTAGTTCTCTGAGCTTAATGAAAACACTGCGCGGATCTGGTTGATCGCCAATCTCAGGAAACTGCTCTTGCAAGCGGGCGATAATCGAAGCGTTGTCGAGACGAAAAAAAGTATTTACCTCGCGTTCCTGTGCAATCGTCGTGACTAGTGCGTCCGCCGGGTCTTGCTCCTGGTAGCGCGTTAGCATCGACTTGGCAGTCTCGTTTTCCGGCTCCCGGTCCAATGTGAACTCAAGATTGTTGATCAGGTAATCGTGGCCCGGAAAGATACGTGTTTGGTCGTCTAGTTTTTCAAGTTGCAGAGAAAATGTGTCGTAGAGCTGACTTGGGTGACCGCCATTGTGACAGTTTCCTGCACCGGCATTGAACAGGGTGTCACCGCTGAATAGACCGGGCTGATCCGTCTTTGATAACAAGCATATGTGGCTCATTGTATGGCCCGGTGTATCCAGGCATTCGAGTTCGACACTGTTGCCGACTTTGACAATGTCTCCAGCAGCGACGCCGACATCAATATTTGGAATTCGATCGCCAGCGTTTCTATGAGCAATTAATTTTGCTCCGGTCGCAGCTACCATCGCCTTGTTGCCACCCGTGTGATCGCCATGCTCGTGTGTATTGAGGATCTGCGTTATCGACCAACCGTTGCTGGCGGCTGCGGCCAGACATTTTTCGTAATCGAGAGGATCAATAGCCAGTGCATCGCCCGTATCAGGACACGCAATCAGGTAGTTGAAATTACGATACGCATTCCCGGTCCAGATTTGCTCAACAATCATCTCTCTCTCCGTTAGTCTCTTTGGTAAACGCGCTCGCCGCCAACCCAGGTTTCCAGAACCTGAATGTCGTCAATCTGATCCGACGGTACCGTAAAATAATCGCGATCCACAATGATGAAATCAGCCCATTTGCCGGTCTCGAGGCTGCCGAAGCGGTCCTCCTGATGTGCCGCGTACGCAGCATCGAGTGTGAAGGAATGTAGCGCCTCTGCTCGGGACAATGCTTCGCCTGCGTACCATCCGCCTTCGGGTAATTTGTTTCTGTCCTGGCGAGTGACTGCGGCATACAAGCCATGAAACGGGTTCGGCAGCTCCACGGGGAAATCGGATCCGCTCGCGATGATTGCACCGCTGTGCAGCAGCTTGCGCCAGGCATAACCACCCTGGATACGTTCCGGACCAATGCGGTCTTCAGCCATATTCATATCGCTGGTCGCGTGGGTCGGTTGCATTGAGGCTATGACACCAAGCTCGGCAAATCGTGGAATATCATCCAGAGCAATTATCTGTGCATGCTCAACGCGATTGCGCAAAGCGGACGGCTTGTCGTCTTGTGCACGTTGGAACGCGTCAAGAACAATGCGATTGCCGCGGTCACCAATGGCGTGAACGCCAACTTGGAAGCCCATGCGATTCGCTTTGTCGACCGAGGTAAAGAGTTCATCTGCCGTGACGAATGGCAGACCGAAATTCTCGACGTCATCGGAGTAGGGCTGCAGCATTGCCGCACCGCGGCTGCCCAGAGCACCGTCCACATATATTTTGACGGCGCGAATATCCAAATGGTCATTGCCGTAGGCGGTCATTGGCTCGCCCATCGCATCCAGGTTCGGGCCCGCATTCGACAACATCGCATAGATACGCATTCTCAATACGCCGTCATCGGCCATCGACATGTATACCTCGGCTTCGGCAATGCTGATGCCCGCATCGTGTACTCCTGTTACACCGAGCGGCAACAGGACATCGGTCGCGGCCAGGTAAGCCGCACGCACGTCATCCTTATTCGGTGTCGGCAAATACGGACTTACCAGACCCATTGCCTTATCGATGAGAACGCCGGTCGCGTGGCCGTTGTCGTCACGAATGATCTTGCCGCCAATCGGGTCGGATGTGTCGTCATCGATGCCTGCAATTTCGAGTGCCGCGCTGTTTGCCCAACCGGCGTGACCATCGATACGCCTCAACCAGGCCGGGCGATCGTTAAGCACTGCGTCAATGTCCGCTGCAGTCGGAAATTCTTGCGCCGGCCAAATAACCTGATTCCAACCGCGGCCCTGGATCCAGTCGGCATGCGGATTGCTCGCCGCATATGCAGCGATGCGGCCAACTGCCGCATCGAGGCTGGGTGTGCCGGCCAGATTCAGGTTGGTGCTAAGCAGTCCAAGTCCATACATGTGGGCATGCGCATCGGTAAGACCCGGCAGCATGCTGCGGCCTTTGGCGTCGATTCGCTGTGCCTTTGGATAACGCGCCAAGAGCTCTGGCCCGCCAGTAGCGGCGACTTTGCCATCCTCAGAAATGATCAGCACACTGAACTCTCGTACACCTGTATTGGTCGATGTATAAGCAGTAACATTGTGGATGGCAGTCTCAGCCGCGCCGACGGTGCCGGCCATGAGAAGCATAAGAAAAACCTGAAGCAAATAATTTATACGCATATCCGCATTGTAGTCGGATTGGAGTACTTGATGAAAAAACTAATTACTGCCGTAGCAGTGGCATTGCTGGCTGTGGCTTGCAGCAAAACAGCAGAAAGCCCGGTGGCGGAAGTCGACGGGGCTAGCGCGAAGATTTTCGATATGCCGTATCTGATGCGCGACCTCGACAATGGTCTGCGCGTAATCGTTGTTCCTACTGACTATCCGGATATCGTCACCATCCAGATTCCGGTGCAAACAGGCTCCAGAAACGAAGTAGAAGAAGGCAAGACCGGCTTCGCGCACTTTTTTGAACACATGATGTTTCGGGGTACAGAAAAGTACCCGGCGGAGGTCTATAACGATATCTTGAAGAAGGCCGGAGCCGATCAGAATGCCTATACCACGGCCGACTTTACCAATTACCATATTACGTTCACAAAAGAAGATCTCGAGAAGGTTATTGAGATTGAGGCTGACCGATTTCAGAACCTGAGCTACAGCGAAGAGGACTTCCGTACCGAAGCGCTGGCCGTCAATGGCGAATATTTGAAGAATTTTTCCAGCCCGATTCGCAAGATGCTCGAGCGTCTGAGCGACATGATGTTCGAGAAACACACCTACAAGCATACGACCATGGGCTTTGTGGAAGACATCCAGGCGATGCCCGATCAAATGGAATATTCCAAGGTGTTCTTTGATCGCTGGTATCGCCCAGAGAAGTCTGTCGTCATTCTTGTCGGTGACCTTGATCCGGAAGCGACTTTTGACCTGGTTAAGAAATACTGGGGCGACTGGGAGCGCGGTGACTACAGCGTCGATATTCCGGTAGAGCCGCCGCTTGACGGGCCGAAATATGAGCATCTGCAATGGGAAAGCCCGACGCAGCCATGGCTAATGATGGCCTATCGCGGTCCGGCGTATGTGCCGACTGAAAAGGACATGCCGTCGGTCGATTTGATCGCATCGATCTACTTTTCAGACTCATCAGAGCTCTATCAGGATTTGGTTATCGAGTCGCAGATGGTGGATCAGCTATTCGCCTCTTTTCCAGACCAGATAGATCCCGGTAAATTGATTATCGGTGCGCGCTTGACGGATGCGTCGCACGTCGTGGCGGTCCGGGACGCTATCAACGCAACATTGGTTAAAGCGCGGACGCAACTGGTCGCGACGCAGAAAGTCGAGGAAACCAAATCGCGCCTGCGCTATGCATTTACAGCACAGTTTGATAATTCCGGATCGATCGGAGGAATTATGGCGAGGTACGTACAGTCTTTCCGCACCCCGGAAACCATGAACGAGGTTTTTGTAAGCTATGACTCGTTAACTGCAGAAGATGTACGTGATGCAGCAAATAAGTATTTTACGGATAGCTCGAGAGTGATGCTGACCATGTCGACAGATGAGGCAATGGATGGAATCGATGGAATGACGTCGGTGGATGATCTGGTTGCGGTAGCCGGTATGGCTGAATCTGCGCCAGCTGCTGTCGTTGCTGAAGAGCGAGAGTTGCCGATGCAAGAAGTGGCCGCTGCCGACGCATCGCCAGTTTCGTTTATCACGAAACCCTCTGCTTCATCGTCGCTGGTTGACGTCACTTTCCTGGTGCATGTTGGAGCTGGCTTCGATCCTGTTGGCAAAAAAGGTTTGGCGGCAATGACAGCAGGTTTGCTCACCGAGGGCGGGTCTGAGGCCAGGTCGATCGAACAGATTAATGCCGCGATGTATCCGATTGCGGCCGGATTCAGCGCGCAGGTGGACAAAGAAATGACGCGCTTGTCAGGACAGGTTCACAAGGACAATCTGGCGACCTGGTATGGGTTGGTGCGTGGACAGTTGTTGTATCCGGCGTGGTCTGAGCAAGACTTCAAACGTGTGCAAACTCAGCTGATCAACTCCATTCGGACGGATCTGGTCGGTAACAACGACGAAGAGTTGGGCAAAGAGTTTCTCTACACGTCGATTTATGGCGATGACCATCCATACGGCTCTCTCAATCTTGGCAACGTAGCCGACCTTGAGTCGATCACTTTGCAGGATATCCAGGCGTTTTATCGCGACTACTATACAAGCGCAAATATTACGGTTGGATTATCGGGCGGTTATCCCGAGTCATTTCCGGCAATGATCAGTAACGATATGCAGAAGCTTGAGACCGGAACGCGGCTTGTCCTCGATGTACCCGCCGCGCCACTGCCGGACGGCCGCAATGCCGTATTGATCGAGAAAGAAACACCGGGAGTTGCAGTTTCTTTCGGCTTTCCCATTGAGTTAACGCGCGGCGACCCCGACTGGGTCGCGCTGTGGCTCGCTCGCTCTTACCTGGGAGAACATAGAAGCACAAACAGTCACCTGTACCAGCGAATTCGGGAAACGCGTGGAATGAACTACGGCGACTATGCCTACATCGAGTATTTTCCTCGGGGTATGTTTCGGTCTCATCCGGACACCAATCTTGGCAGACAGCAACAGATCTTTCAGGTCTGGATTCGACCGGTACGCAGCAACAATGACGCACATTTTGCGACGCGGGTGGCAATGTACGAACTCGACAAACTGATCAGCGAGGGTATGACCGAGTCTGATTTTGTCGCCACCAAAGCCTTTCTGTCGAAATTCGTCAGCCTAATTACAGACGGTCAATCGCGACAACTGGGCTATGCATTCGATAGTCAGTACTACCAAACCGAAGAATTTTCGGAATACATTCGAGCGGGTCTCGAAAATTTGACCCTTGATGACGTCAATCGTGTCGTCCGCGAGAATCTAAGTACAGAGGATATGCAGTATGTCTTTATCACCCGCGATGCAGAGGACCTGCGCCAGCGACTAGTCAACGAGCAGGACTCTCCAATGACCTACGACGCTGACCTGCCGCAAGAGGTACTGGACGAGGACGAAATTATCTCCGAATTGCCACTGGGATTCGATGCCGGGAAGGTGACTGTCATATCCGCAGACGATGCGTTCTAAGCCCACATGACCTGGATCAAGACTGTTTCCTATCAGCAGGCGAGCGGTGCGCTGAAGCGACTGTACGAACGCATTAAGGGGCCGGATGATAATGTCGACGGGCTGCGAAACGCCGGGTTTGATGACGGTGAGATTCTGGAGGTTAATCAGGTTGCCGCCTATTTCGCTTACGCAAATCGCACCGTCTTGGGTCTGGGGATCAATACAGACGGCGATATCATTGGTCTGTCACCTGGCGAAAATGCTGACCCGAATAGCTGGAGTCATCGCTAGCATTGAGCCGGCGCCATAAACTTTTGTTGGTTTTTCGCAACAAATACATCAGTCTCTAGCCCATATACCGCTGGATAAGGTCTAATTAATTGACAACTAGTAGGTTTTCTGCGACCTTCGGTTTTGTCTTTCGTAGCCTTTGAGCAACAAACGTTACGGACCAGATTGCAAGACACCTTCAGGTACGGCTTGGCGGGGGAACGGGGGGCCAGGAACTACGTACTGGCGATGGTTAAAAAACGGCTTCGAGAGAAGCCGTTTTTTTGTGCGCGCTATAAACGTGAGTTTGTTAGATTGGGCCTCCTCCAAGAACACATCTTTCGGTGAATCAATGCACGCTGAGAATCGTAAGGCCTACTGGCGGGCCAATCTGAAGTTGGTCGCAATGTGCCTGCTCATCTGGTTTGTCTGTTCCTTCGGGTTCGGCATTCTGCTTGTGGAAGAACTCAATCAGATTCGAATCGGGGGCTTCCAGCTCGGCTTCTGGTTCGCGCAGCAAGGCTCGATTTACATTTTCGTCGCACTGATATTCTTCTACGCCTGGCGTATGAATCGTCTCGACCAGAAATTCGATGTGCATGAAGATTAAGGCGCGCGCATGAGTCTGCAGGTACTCACCTATATTGCTGTCGGCCTGAGCTTCGTGCTCTACATCGGCATCGCGATATGGTCACGTGCACATACGACCGGCGACTTTTATATCGCGGGCAAAGGTGTCTCACCCCTGGCCAACGGTATGGCTACCGCCGCCGACTGGATGAGTGCGGCTTCTTTCATCTCGATGGCTGGACTGATCGCCTTTCTCGGCTACGACGGCTCGGTCTATTTGATGGGCTGGACCGGAGGCTACGTTCTGCTGGCGCTGTT
>RCNE010001525.1_pt1 | contig 13828 bp, 16 predicted proteins | sample 2041361 | NCBI WGS metagenome assembly RCNE01 (sample SAMN09708229, study PRJNA481090) | Marine sediment metagenome, whole genome shotgun sequencing project.
TTCGCTGTGACCGCGAATTCCCCACCGTTCTGAGTGAGCCTTCAACACAAATGGCGGGAAAGCGGACCTTCAACATGGCGAGATTGTGCGAGAGCAGCGAAAGTTCGCAAAGAACCCGACCTGAATATTCGATATGGTGAAATTGAATGTCCGATTTCATAAAGATATAGCAATAGATGCGTATGAGCGGTTGGCCGAAATGCGCTTGGATGAAGAGCGCGACTGTCAGCGCTGAATAGATAAAACTGGCAACCCATATTGTGTTGATACCTTGATCTGTTCTGTCTGCCCACAATCCGATCAAGGGCAAAACCTGCAATACATGAAGCGACAGAAAATGTGCAGGTCGCAAGTCACCCACTTCGGTTGACCAGCCAAAGAACGGCAGAACGAGTTCTGGATCGCTTTGGTCTCCGACAAAGTGGCTGCCGTTGTCGCCAAGGTAGCCTCCGATGATCACCGTCAGTATGAAGCTTATGATAGCGCCCCACCAAATGCCTGATTGAGTTGCTGGGCCAAATGCAATGTCGCCCTTTGCAAGCCAGGCAATGACGACTGGCAAGGCAATCAACACAACCGCGCCCACCCCCATCAGAGAATACATCGTACTGTGAAACGGGGTCGTGTCGATAAAAAGACTGTGCTGCGTCTGCGCCACCTGAAAGATCAGATATGTCATTTCAGCAACGAACACCGCTGCCAATACCCAACCCACACCTGCAACGATACGCCGCTCCGCGTTTTCGGGAGACATGAAGGCGACAATATTGGCGAGCGTCGCAAAGTGAACGAGAAATGAGACCGAGAATTTTGCGGGTTTCACCCAAACGCGTACGCCATCCAGTGTGCGTTGATCAAGTTGACCCCAAATCAATGTCGCTATGAGAAGTAGCGCAGAAAGCGCCGTGAGGTGGACGAATGCCATCGAACGGCCTTGGACAAAAAAAGGAGATAAGAAATCGCTCAGATCTTACACTTTTATTTCACATTTCGGATACTGGATGTCTCGATGGGCAATCGGGGCTCAGTCTAACTTGTGACCGTTGTTGACCCACGGTCGCACCAAGTCGGTAAATTCTACGTCCTTATCCTGATAGCAAAAATGGCCGCACTTCTCAAAAATGGTCAACACACTTTTGGGGAGACGTTTGTGCAGGCGCGCAGCGTTGTCTGTTGTCAGGAACGCGTCTTGATCACCCCAAAATGCGTGAACTGGTACATTAAGCGTGTCCAGATGGGGATCAATGTCTTTTAAGCCTTCAGGGTAATGCTTGAACCATGCGATCACTTGGTTGATCCGTCCTGAATAGGACGCGACGAAGGGTTTCGAACCCTGGGAACCCGTGAAGGCTCAACGGTTTTCGAGACCGCCCCGTTCGACCACTCCGGCACATCTCCGCGGGGATCTAGGAGCTTAGAGCCTAACCTTGCGTGGAGCAAGAGCGCGTCTGCGCATAATTGCCGCTCTTTTGGTTTTGCGTTGCAGCGCGGTACAGAAAGGCTAATCTAGCGGCCAAACCGTGCAAAAGGAAGTGCCATGCAGTTGATCCGACAGGCCTTGATGATCCCCGTGGCCGCCATGATGTTGGCGCTCGGCGCGTTGAGCGCTACAGCAGAAACCCCTGACCGCGCGAGCCTAGAGAGCTTCCTTGAGGTCACTGGCTTTGACGTGGCACTTGAGAGCATTGCACTGTCTGCGGATGCAGCGCCCCAAATGCTTGGACTGCAAGCAGACGATTTCGGATCTGAATGGCAGCGCCTTGTATCGGAGGTTTTCAAGACAGAATTGATGCACGACATGGCGGTGGATATTCTTGAGGAGACCCTATCCGATGACCTTCTGACCCACGCGGCTGATTTCTATGCGTCCGACCTCGGACAGCGTTTGGTTGTGGCGGAAAACAGCTCGCATATGGTTGAGGATGACGGGCTCAAGTCCGAGAGCGGCGGGCAGATCATTGAAGGGCTGAGCAGCATAGACTCGCCGCGTGTGGCCATGCTTGAGCGCTTGAATGCCGCCAGCGGGAGCGAAGAGAACTCCCTGCGCTCTATTCAGGAAATCCAGATCCGGTTCTTGATGGCCGCTGCAGGGGCAGGGGTGATCGAGTTGCAAATGGATGAGCCCGATCTGCGCGAGGCCATGCGCTCCCAGGAGGACGAGACCCGTACAATGCTGCGCCAAAGCGCGCTGGAGGGCGCGGCCTATACGTATCAGGCGTTCTCGGACGCGGAGGTTGTCGCATACGCCGAAGCGCTGGAGCATCCCGACATGCGGCAGGTCTATGATTTGATGAATGCTGTGCAATACGAGATTATGGCAGACCGTTTCGAAGCTGTGGCCGAGCGCCTCCGCATGATGCAGCCAAGTCAGGACCTCTAGATGCGCCACCTGCTTGCCGCCGTTCTAACCCTAATGACTGCGCTGCCGCTTTGGGCTGACGCGCGCCATACTGTATTGATGGATGTGCTCAAGGTTCGTGAGTTGAGCGCCATTTTGCACGAGGAGGGGCTGGCCTTTGGTGCAACGCTCAACCGCGAATGGCTGGAAGGTCAGGGCGGCCCCGCATGGGCAGGACAGGTCACACGCATCTATGACCCGGAAAAGATCAGCGAAGGTATCCGCGCCGGGCTAGAGCCTGCATTGACCGGTGACGTATTGGAGGACGCGATCAGCTTCTTCGCTTCCGATTTGGGCACCAAGATTATAACTCTCGAAAACTCTGCCCGAAGCGCAATGAGTGACAGCGCCGTGGAGGAAGAAGCGCGCGCACGTTTCGCCGCGTTGCAAGGGAGCACGGACCCGCGACTGGTCCAGGTCAACCGCATGGTCGACGCAGGTGATCTGGTTAACCGCAACGTCACCTCGGCATTGAATTCCAACTATAACTTTTTGCGCGCGTTAGTAGACGGCGATGTTTATATGATGAGTGACGATGAAATCCTCTCCGATGTGATGTCAGAGCGCGACGAAATCGCCGCAGATACGCTGAGCTGGTTGGGGGCCTTTATGATCCTCGCCTACAGCCCGCTGAGTATTGAGGAGCTGACGCTCTATGCCGAATTCTCCACCACAGAAGCAGGCAAGGCGCTGAATTCTGGATTCTTTGCGGGGTTTGATCCACTGTACGAGGACATTTCCTATGCTTTGGGGCGGGCGATGGCGCTGAATATGGCCGCTGAGGAGCTGTAAGCGCGCTTGGTAACCGCCTGATGTTCATTGCGCGCCAAAAAGACATGAAAACATGGCCCCAGACGACCAATGCGCCTTGACTTACACCCTCAACCGCCCGATAAGCCGCCATCTCGACCTGCCATTCGGCGCTCGGGACTATTTTTAATGACGCCCCAAGGGCGCGCTGTTCGAGGTGGATACAGGCACAGTCTGGTCCAAAACACCCTTAACCGGGGACCACAGAACGCGGAAGATATGAAGGAAGACCTATGTTTGCGGTCCTGAAAACAGGCGGTAAGCAATATAAAGTTCAGGCGGGCGATATGCTCCGCGTAGAACGTATTGCGGCATCTGCCGGTGAGACAGTCCAGTTTAACGAAGTGCTGATGCTTGGCGGGGATAACCCGACAGTTGGCGCGCCAATGATCGAAGATGCAGGCGTGCAAGCCGAAGTTGTTGATCAGATCAAAGGCGAGAAAGTAATCCACTTCGTCAAGCGTCGCCGGAAGCACTCTTCCAAGCGCACAAAAGGTCACCGTCAGAAACTGACGCTGGTTAAGATCACCGAGATCCTCGCATCCGGCGCAGGTAAATCCGGTGTTGCAGCCGCGATCGGCACAGGCTCGGTTTCCGCAGCCGCCGTTGCAGCGATCACAGGCAAAGCAGTTGATGCGCCCGTGAAGAAAGCAAAGAAGACAAAGGCAGAGAAGCCTGCAAAAGCTGCACCGAAGGCTGAAGCAAAAGAAGAAGCGCCGAAGGCTGCAAAGCCCGCAGCAAAGAAAGCCGCAAAAGGCGATGGCGATGATCTGTCCAACATCTCTGGTGTTGGTCCGGTGATTGTGGGCAAACTGCACGCAGAAGGTATCACAACCTTCGCGCAGATCGCTGCATGGTCGGACGCGGATGTCGAAGCGATTGAAGAGAAACTGTCGTTCAAAGGTCGTGTGGGTCGTGAAGACTGGATCGCACAGGCCAAAGAGCTGGCAAAAGGTTAAGGAGAGACCACATGGCACATAAAAAAGCAGGCGGTTCGTCCCGTAACGGTCGCGACTCAGCTGGTCGCCGTCTTGGCGTAAAGAAATATGGTGGCGAACTTGTCATCCCAGGTAACATCGTTGTGCGTCAGCGCGGCACGAAATTTTGGCCTGGTCAGAATGTCGGCATGGGCAAGGATCACACAATCTTTGCCACGGTTGAAGGTAACGTTCAGTTCCACAAAGGCCTGAAAAACCGCACATTCATTTCGATCGTACCAATGGCGGAAGCCGCTGAATAAGCCGTACCCGAAAATGATATGAATATCAGGGATCGGCGGAAACGCCGGTCCCTTTTTCTTTTGTCTCTCATGCTCATCCACATAAGAAAGGAGTGCACATGACCATTTCATCCTCGATGCGCGCTCCTGATCGCCGGATTGCGTGAAATGAGCATTGCCTTGATCCCTCTCGCAGTGTTTGCGGCCAGCCAAGTCGGCACGCCCGGCCCCGCAAACATGGCGCTGCTCGCCACAGGTGCGCGGTTCGGCTTTCGCGCGGCACTTCCTTTTGTGGCGGGTGTCGCCTTGGGCAAACAGTTGATCATCTGGCCTATCGGATTTGGTCTTATGGGATTGGCAGAGGCAGCACCCGTGCTCTTCACCGCACTCAAGTATATCTCCGCAGCCTATATCATCTGGCTTGCGTGGAAAGTGGCGAACCTGCGCTTGGGGCAGGGCGACCCACCTGCAAGCGTTCCGGGCTTTATGGCTGGCCTGATCGTGCATCCGCTAAACCCAAAGGCTTGGGCGATGATTGTGGGCAGCTTTACCGCTTTTGTCGGGCCCGATATTCCAACACTCACCGCGACCGCCACAGTCGCTGCGGTTCTGCTCACCTGCCAGCTTGTTATGCACCCGCTTTGGACGCTTGGCGGCAGTGCAATCGCCCGCACCGTTTCAGGTACCCGCGCCGAGCCTTATCTGATGTGGACCCTTGCAGGTCTGACTGTAGCATCAGTTCTTTTCGTACTCTTTGGAGGGAGTTTCTAACGATGGAAATACTCACCAACCAACCAAGCTTGTCCACGCCCCGCTTTGATCTGCGGCCCGTGCGCATGTCTGACCTGACCCTGATCGAGCATTACGCCGGCGATAGCCGTCTGGCCAAGCTCACACCGCGGCTGCCGCATCCCTTGCCGCCCGGACTAATTGCCGGATTTATCGAGCGTGCAATGGCGCCTGAGCGTGATGAGGACGTTTGGGTCATGGATGGCACCGCCCACAGTGACGGCGAAGTTATGGGCGTCATCAGCCTGATGCGCCTTGACCGCAACCAGTCCGAAGTCGGCTATTGGGTCGCGCGCCCGTTCTGGAACACGCATCTGGCCTCTGACGCGGTACAGGCACTTGTGGCGGGAAATCCGCTTGAAAATGATACGATGTTTGCATCGGTCTTCCATGACAATCCCGCCTCTGCCAAAGTGCTTATAAACGCCGGTTTCGCCTATTTGGGTGATGCCGAAACATTCTGCCTTGCACGTGATGCAACGGTGCCCACTTGGACCTACAGCCTTAAACTGCGGTAACCCTTTAGGATATAATATGAAGTTCCTCGATCTTACCAAAGTCTATATTCGCTCCGGTGCGGGTGGTGGCGGCTGTGTCTCGTTTCGCCGTGAGAAATATATTGAGTACGGCGGCCCTGACGGGGGGGATGGCGGCGGCGGCGGTTCGGTCTGGGCCGAGGCTGTGGATGGGCTGAATACCCTCATCGATTTCCGCTATCAGCAGCATTTCTTTGCAAAAAATGGCCAGCCCGGTATGGGCAAGCAGCGCACAGGCAAAGACGGCGATGACATTATCCTGCGGGTACCGGTTGGCACCGAAATCCTTGATGAAGATCAGGAAACCGTAATTTTCGACATGACCGAACTGGGCCAACGTGTGCGGCTTGCGGGCGGCGGTAACGGCGGCTGGGGCAACCTGCATTTCAAATCTGCGACCAATCAAGCACCGCGTAAATCCAATCCCGGTCAAGACGGAGTAGAGCGCACCCTGTGGCTACGGCTCAAGCTGATTGCTGATGTGGGCCTGTTGGGTCTGCCCAACGCAGGTAAATCCACCTTCCTCGCATCGACGTCCAATGCGCGGCCCAAGATTGCGGATTACCCGTTTACGACCCTGCACCCGAACCTCGGCGTGGTGGGGGTCGATAACGCTGAATTTGTGATCGCCGATATTCCCGGCCTTATTGCGGGTGCACATGAAGGTCGCGGCCTCGGTCACCGTTTCTTGGGCCATGTAGAGCGCTGCGCAGTGTTGATGCATCTGGTTGATGGCACGTCCGAAACGATGGTTGAGGATTACCATACCATCATCAACGAGCTTGAAGCCTACGGTGGTGAATTGGCGGACAGACCGCGTATTACGGTGCTCAATAAAATTGATGCTTTGGATGAAGAAGAGCTCGCAAGTGCAACGTCTGAATTGAAAAAAGCAAGTGATGGCGTGGTCATGCAGATGTCCGCCGTTGCAAAAATCAACACGGTTGATGTGCTGCGCGCATTACGGGCCGAGATTGACGGCGACCGTATTCGCCAGAATGCCTCCGAGGAGGAAGTGCCTTGGCAACCCTAAGCTCCGCCAAACGACTTGTGATAAAAATCGGCTCTGCTTTGTTGGTGGACCGTGAAACGGGTAGTTTACGTGCCGATTGGTTGGCGTCATTGGCACAAGACGTGGCGTGGCTCAAAGGGCAGGGGACGGACGTCGTTTTAGTCTCCTCCGGCTCGATTGCATTGGGGCGCGGCGTGCTAGGATTGGGCCTTGGTCCGCTCGCACTTGAGCAGTCGCAGGCGGCAGCGGCCGTAGGTCAGATCCGCCTCGCCCGCGCCTACGAAGAAGTGCTGGCGCCGCACAGAATTACAACTGCGCAGGTTCTTGTCACGCTGGAGGACAGTGCAAACCGTCGCCGCTATCTCAACAGTCGCGCGACGCTGGAGACCCTGCTGGGTTTTGGTGCTGTGCCGATTGTGAACGAAAACGACACGGTTGCGACAGATGAGATCCGCTTTGGTGACAACGACCGTCTCGCGGCGCAGATTGCTGTGACCGTGGGCGCAGACCAACTCATTTTGCTCTCGGACGTTGACGGATTTTACAATGCAAACCCCTCTGATGATCCAACCGCCACGCGCTTTGACGTCATCGACCAAATTACGCCGCAAATTGAGGCGATGGCAGGGGATGCGGGCTCCGGCCTGAGTAAAGGCGGGATGAAGACCAAGCTGATGGCAGCGAAAACTGCTGTCTCTGCAGGCTGTGCCATGGCGATTACCGAAGGGTTTGTGATGCGCCCGTTGACGGCGTTGGAGCAGGGCGCAAATGCGACGTGGTTCACCGCCCAGACCGACCCACAGGCCGCGCGAAAAAGCTGGATCGCAGCGATGAAACCAATGGGTGCGATTACCCTTGATGCCGGTGCTGTCGCAGCTTTACAGCGCGGCAAAAGCCTGCTGCCGGCTGGTGTGACATCCGCTCAAGGCACCTTCGAGCGTGGCGATGCGATCACCATTCAAGGGCCGGATGGGGCGGGCATCGGCTCTGGCCTCGCGCGCTATTCCGCGACCGAAACCACATTGATCAAGGGCCACCAGAGCGCTGAAATCGAAGCCCTGCTAGGCTATCCGGGGCGTGCCGCTCTGATCCACCGCGACGACATGGCCCTTTGATACGTGGCCTAAGGAGGACATTTAGATGACCGACACGACCAACATCCCTGCCTTGATGGCTGATATCGGCGCGCGTGCAAAAGAAGCTGCAGCGGTCCTTGCTACGGCCACGGCAGAGCGGAAACATGCAGCACTTATCTCCGCAGCGGACGCCGTATGGCACAATCGCGAGGCAATATTCGAGGCCAATGCCAAAGATATGGCCTATGGCACCGAAAAAGGCCTCAGCCCTGCGATGCTCGATCGCCTGATGCTGGACGATGATCGCCTGCAAAGCATCATTGACGGGCTGCGTGCCATTGCGGAGCAGCGCGATCCGGTGGGCGAAGTGATGGAGGAATGGGATCAACCCAGTGGCCTCAATATCAAACGCGTGCGCACGCCTCTGGGGGTGATCGGCGTGATCTTCGAGTCCCGTCCTAATGTGACTGCCGATGCAGGCGCGCTCTGCCTCAAGGCGGGCAATGCGGTGATCCTGCGCGGCGGCTCCGAGAGTTTTCACAGCAGCCGCGCGCTGCATGGGTGTTTGCAGCAGGGGTTGCGCGATGCGGGTCTGTCTGAAGATGCGGTGCAGCTTGTTCCGACCCGCGACCGTGCTGCGGTGCGCGAAATGCTGACCATGACAGATACAATCGACGTGATTGTGCCACGCGGCGGCAAAGGATTGGTCGGGTTGGTGCAGCGCGAGGCGCGGGTGCCGGTCTTTGCCCACTTGGAGGGCATCGTGCACATCTACATCGATAAAGAAGCTGACCCGCAGAAAGTTCTGAAGGTTGTTCTCAATGCGAAGACGCGCAGAACGGGCGTCTGTGGTTCCGCCGAATGTCTGCTCATCCACAAGGACGTTGCCGCGACTATCGGGACCGGCGTGATCCGTGCGCTGATCGATGCAGGCGTCGAAGTTCGTGCAGATGCAGCGCTGCAAGGTATCCCCGGTGTTGTAGCGGCGACTGATACAGACTGGGGACATGAATATCTCGACATGATCATCGCGGCCCGTCAGGTCGACGGCATCGAGGATGCGATGGCGCATATCAGGCGCTATGGATCGAACCATACCGATTGTATCATTACCGAGGATGCGGATGCTGCGCAGACGTTTATGAACACACTCGACAGCGCGATTATCATGCACAACGCTTCAACCCAGTTTGCCGACGGGGGAGAGTTCGGGATGGGCGCCGAGATCGGTATCGCGACCGGCAAGATGCATGCACGCGGCCCCGTTGGGGCCACGCAGCTCACCAGCTTTAAGTATTTAGTGACAGGAGACGGGACCGTGAGACCCTAAAGCGCACTGCCTCTAAATCTGAATCGTGATCTGCTCATCGCTGGTCGCGACATCAAGCGTAAATCCGTCCTGCGCCGCGAGAAACGGCAGGAGACCGAACTGGACCTGAGCGGGGCGCAAATCATAGTCTGGCTGTGAACCATTGATTGCGTTCCACAGCGTATCGTCAATCTTGAACTTATCCGCATGGCCCGTGATACTGATGCGGTCCCCGTCGTTCGCCACTTCGATCCGGCCACCGTAAGGCATCGCCGTTTCCATACACAGAAGCGCGAGAAACGTCAGGCGCAGCCTTTGACGCGGTTCCGGCTCTACTGGTCCCCAGACGACCGTGAGACGGGTGCCCGCATAAACATCCTTGAGGATCGAGATGACCTCGGCGCGGCCTACCATCTGTTCACCCGCGGCGCCAAATGCAATGCGGAAGAACCGTATGCGTGCGCTGGCATTGGTCACACTCTCCGAAATGAGTGCCATTTCAGGCCCCAGCGAGGGCGTGGTCATCTGGATAAGCTCAATCCCGTTGTTGATCGCCCCAACAGGCGATATCAGGTCATGGCAAATACGGCTTCCGATAAGTGCGGCGAAGTTGGTTTCTGGGTCCAAGACGGGGACCTCCTATGACGTAAGGAACAATGAATGGGTGATTTCAATGCGATCCTGACCCCCGGTATGCTGGTGCGGCATCCTGATATGCCTGATTGGGGTGTTGGGCAGGTGCAAAGCAATGTTGGCGGTAAATTGACGGTTAACTTCAGGGACGCGGGCAAAGTGGTCATAGACAGCACGCGTATCGCGCTGCTTCCCGTCTTTGATGGTTAATGTTCACAGGCTAGTATTGATAATTTCTAAACATCTCGGCGGAAACTGAAATGCCAACCATAGGTTGTACTTTCGAATTTGCCACCTCGTTGCTAATTTGCACCGGAGCGCGTAGGCCAAGCGCAAATTATCTCCAAGGAGCACCATGACCCGGCTGAATAGGACAGAGTTCACGGTCAAACTGGCCGAGACACCAGCCGAGCTACTTGCGGCGCAGCGTTTGCGCTATGATGTGTTTGTAGATGAGCTGGGCGGAGGCGGTGATATGGTGGACCATGATCACCGGATAGAGCGCGACCGTTTTGATCCCTATTTTGATCATATGATCCTTACCGAAAAGGGCTGTAACAAGGTTATTGGGGTTTACCGGTTGTTACGCGGCACATGCGCAGATGCAGCAGGCGGGTTCTATTCGGAAGGAGAGTATGACCTTGGTCTGCTCAAATCTTCGGGCCGCACTATTCTTGAGCTTGGTCGCTCCTGCCTGCATCCGGCGTACCGCGGCGGAATGGCAATGCACGCGCTGTGGAGCGGGCTGGCAGAATATGTGGCGACCCACCGGATCGACATCCTGTTCGGAGTAGCCAGCTTTCATGGCACCGATATTCACAAATTGGCAGCGCCCCTATCGCTTTTGCACCACCGCCATCTGGCTCCGCCGCCGTTACGTGCGCGCGCCCATGCCACTGCATATCAGAGCATGAACCTGATTAAAGAAGCAAACCTCGACCGCGCGGCGGCAATGGTCCAAGTACCAAGCCTGATCAAAGCATACTTGCGTTTGGGAGGCTGTGTGGGGGAGGGGGCGTTTGTCGATCGGACCTTTAACACCACCGACGTGTGCCTGATCATGGACACCGCGCAGATGAACGCGCGTCAGGCAAAAATATATGGCAGAGGCAGCCCATGAGCCAAAGATGGGATAGCGATGTCCACCTAGAATTGCCAACGCTTGGTCTTGCTGATTGGCTGCGCGTGGTAGCGCGTGGGGCGGTTCTGATCGTACTGGTGTTTGGCGGATTGCTCATCCTGCTCGTCACTCGCCTGATCGAGCGGCCTTTGAACGGGCAGAGCCGTCCCGTCACGCCCTACATTACACAATTTGTCTGCCGCAATGCGTTTCGCGTGTTGGGCATCAGACTGCATGTCTCGGGCGCGCCGATGACAGGGCGCGGGGCAGTGGTGGCAAACCACTCAAGCTGGCTCGATATCTTTACGCTCAACGCGGCAAAGCGGATATATTTCGTTTCCAAGTCCGAAGTGGCCTCCTGGCCCGGCATTGGCTGGCTTGCCCGTGCGACAGGGACTGTCTTCATCGAGCGAAATCCTTCTCGCGCGCATGCACAGACCGAAGTCTTCCGCGATCGCTTGCTGGCGGGGCACAAACTGCTCTTTTTCCCTGAGGGGACTAGCACGGATGGTTTGCAGGTGCTGCCGTTCAAAACAACGCTGTTTCAATCTTTCTTTGCCGAGGACCTAAGACTTGAGATCGCGGTTCAGCCTGTCTCGGTCCACTATACCGCACCGCCAGACATGGACCCGCGCTTCTACGGGTGGTGGGGAGATATGACATTTGGCACGCATTTGCTGGCCACGTTGGCTGCGCCCCGTCAAGGCAGTGTACAGGTCATCTATCATCCTGCACTCAAGGTCGCAGATTTTACCAACCGCAAAACGCTGGCACTGGCCTGTGAGGCAGCGGTGCGTGAGGGACATGCCAAGCTCTTGGCTGAATTCTAAAGCAACATCCCATGAAAGGCCCTGACCCATGGTTATATGGTCGTTTCCTACTTGCAGAACATCGAGACCTGCGGTAAGCGCGGCCTACTTAATCCCGCAGTCGGGGATGGGACCAATGGGGAGAAATCCCAAAGGTTCCGCCGGTTGGTTCGCATCCCGCGTATCATTCCCCCGATGAGGCTAAACCGGAAAGGTATAACGACATGGCTCTTCCTGAGTTCTCCATGCGTCAGCTGCTCGAAGCAGGCGTACACTTTGGTCACCAGACACAGCGCTGGAACCCGCGTATGGGCCCGTACATCTACGGCGCGCGCAACGGCATTCACATCATGGATCTCACGCAGACCGTCCCAATGTTGGACGATGCGCTGAAAATCATCCGTGATACAGTCGCCAAAGGCGGCAGCATCCTTTTTGTTGGTACCAAGCGCCAGGCAGCACAGCCGATCGCAGATGCCGCAGAGAAATGCGCACAGTATTACATGAACCACCGCTGGCTCGGCGGCACACTGACCAACTGGCAGACCGTGTCCAAGTCCATTCAGCGCCTCAAGCACATCGACGAGCAGTCGCAGGTTGGCTTTGCCGGTTTGACGAAAAAAGAGCGTCTGGGCATGGAACGTGACCAAGGTAAGCTTGAAGCATCCCTTGGTGGTATCCGCGAAATGGGCGGCCGTCCCGACCTGATCTTTGTCATCGACGTGCGCAAAGAGCAGCTGGCGATTGCCGAAGCCAACAAGCTGGGCATTCCGGTTGTAGCTGTGGTTGACACCAACTGTTCCCCCGATGGCATTGACTACATCATTCCAGGTAACGATGACGCGGCACGCGCCATTGCTCTCTACACCGATCTGGCGGCACGCGCTGCTCTGGACGGTATGTCTGCACAACTCGGCGCCGCTGGCGTTGACCTGGGCGCGATGGAAGAAGCACCTGTTGAAGAAGCTATTGCCGAAGAGGCACCAGCCGAGGCACCGGCCGAGACACCAGCAGCAAGCTAAGTTGCGGCTGCACTGTTAAGACATGGGGCGGGGTAACCCGCCTCATTGATTTCCACACATGATTTAGGAGACCCATAGAGATGGCAATTACAGCATCCATGGTCAAAGAACTCCGCGACTCGACCGGCGCGGGCATGATGGACGCCAAGAAGGCACTTACAGAAACAAATGGCGACATGGAGGCGGCTGTTGATTGGCTGCGCACCAAGGGCCTTGCGAAAGCGGCCAAAAAATCCGGCCGTACCGCTGCTGAGGGCCTCGTGGCTGTTAAAGTAGCTGGTGGTCGCGGTGTTGCTGTTGAAGTCAACTCCGAGACAGATTTCGTTGGCAAGAACGCTGACTTCCAGAAAATGGTATCCGGCATTGCAGACGTTGCAGTATCCGCCGCAGATATTGACGCGCTGAAAGCGGCTGACATGGGCGGCAAGTCCGTCGAGCAGACCGTGACTGACGCAGTTGCCGTAATCGGTGAGAACATGTCCGTGCGTCGCATGGCATCCATCGAGGGTGATGCCGTTGTGTCCTATGTGCACAACGCTGCAGCACCCGGCATGGGCAACATCGGCGTTCTGGTTGCAATGACCGGTGGTGATGAAGCGTTCGGCAAACAGGTTGCAATGCACATCGCAGCGACCAACCCGGCGTCCTTGTCCGAGGAAGATCTTGATCCAGCAGTGATCGAGAAAGAAAAGCAGGTCCAGATCGACATCGCCAAGGAATCAGGCAAGCCTGACGCCGTTATCGAGAAGATGATCGTGGGCCGCATGCAAAAGTACATGTCCGAAGTGACCCTTGTGAACCAAGCGTTTGTTGTGAACCCCGACCTTACCGTTGGTGCCGCAGCAAAAGAAGCCGGTGCCACAATCACAGGCTTTGTACGTCTTGAAGTTGGCGACGGCATCGAAGTTGTAAAAGAAGATTTCGCGGCTGAAGTTGCAAAAATGAACAAGTAACCACTTTTCAGTGGTTGGTTGGTAAAGGCGGGGCTTCGGTCCTGCCTTTTTCTTTTTAGGAGAGTGCTTTGCTTGCTCAACTTTCGCCATTCTGCGGATAGGGGGAGCGTGATCCAAGGGGCTGCTGCCTAACAGGTGCGTA
>RCNE010001244.1_pt1 | contig 13815 bp, 15 predicted proteins | sample 2041361 | NCBI WGS metagenome assembly RCNE01 (sample SAMN09708229, study PRJNA481090) | Marine sediment metagenome, whole genome shotgun sequencing project.
TCTTCACTCTTGGCAAGTTGTTCTTGTTCCACTGTACTCTCTTTCACAACTACATCTATTGATTCAACCACATCTTTCGATTCAACCACATCTTTCGATTCAACCACATCTTTCGATTCAACCACATCTTTCGATTCAACCACGTCTTTTGATTCAACCACGTCTTTTGATTCAACCACATCTTTCGACTCTACCAAATCTTTCGATTCAACCACATCTTCTGATTCAACCACGTCTTTCGATTCAACCACATCATTTGATTCAATCACATCATTTGATTCAATCACTTCTTTACTATCAATTTCTTTTTTTGGTAAGTTTTCGGTAGCTTTAGTTGTTTCTCCTTTATCAACAGGTGTATTCTCAATATTCTCGTCTAACATGTAATGTATGTTTAAGGTTCCTCTTTTAATCAGTAAAAGTTTCTAAAGATACTAATAGCTCTTGCAGAAAACAAAATAACTTATGTTTGTAGGATGCAATTTATTGAGATTCGTTGCTTTTTTTTAGCATTTTTTTAAACGTTCCAAATCTCCCAAGATTTCTCGGCTTGTAGTTCTAACATTTTGAGTCCGTTACAGATTTTCGTATTTTTATGTTGCCCTTTTTTAAGAAATAACGTTGTGGACGGATTATATATTAAATCGTACAATACATGTTTATCAGTAAGGTATTGATATGGAATATCAGGGCATTCATCTATCCTAGGGTGCGTGCCAATGGGTGTGCAATTGACAATGATGGTATGCGAGGTCATTATTGCTGCTGATAAGTCTTTATAAGCAATAGCCTTATCTCCTTCAGGCGTTCTAGAGACAAACATTACTTCTATACCTAACTTTTTTAGAACAAAATTTACAGCCTTCGAAGCGCCTCCTGTACCTAAAATCAGTGCTTTTTGATGGGTTTTTTCTAAAAACGGCCTTATCGATTTTTCAAATCCATATACATCTGTATTATAGCCTTTTATCCTTTTATTTTTTAAAAATTTAATCGTATTAACTGCACCAATTTCTTTAGCTTCTGCATCCATTTCATCCAAAAACGGGATTACTGCTTGCTTATATGGTATGGTCACATTTAAACCTTTTAGATTTTCTGCCTTAGCAATCATCGCTGAAAACCCGTCGATCGATGAAATATCAAAGTTTTGATACGCATGATCATTTAGTTTTAATGCTTTAAACTTTTTAATAAAGTGTTGTTGTGAAAAAGAGTAAGATATATCTTTACCCACTAAACCAAACCTATATTTTATTTTTTGATCTTTTTCCATAATAATCTATCAATAAAACAATTCCTATTCCCATAAAAATAAAAAAGAAGGCAATCCATGTTTCAGAATCAGCCATATTTGGCATAAAACGCTTATAATTTTCTACAACTTTATTTCCTTTTGAATCAATTAGAAATTCTCCTATATCATTCAGCTTATGCACTTCCTTTTTCCAGGGCCAAACAATCCCTAAAGAGCCCGATATAAAACCAATTATAAGTGCTGTAACAATTTGGTGATAATGTTTTAAAACGAAAGCTATGATATGAGAGGTAACGACTAAACCAAATGCCGAGCCTATGCTGAATGAAGTAATAATTTTTAAATATCGTATTCTAACTGGGTCGTTTATGAAATCAAAGTTACCAGATAAAACATCAGCAATTGTTCTATATAACATGTTGACTGAATCGACAAGTAATAGCACATAATTACCCAATAAAATCAGTATAAATGAACCTGACAAGCCTGGCAATGTCATCCCAGAAACTCCAATGATACCGCAAAAAAATACGAACCAAAGATTGTCATTCTCTTTTGCTGGATTCATAAAACTAATTGCGATTCCGCAAGCGATTCCGATACCAATCGATATCAAATTTTGAGTTCGCCAATCTTTAAAGCCTTTAGAAATATAATATATAGAACCAACAATCATCCCAAAAAAAGAACTCCATACGTACAATTCATAATTTCGAATTAGAAAATCGAGCACTTGTGAAACACTGAAATAACTAAACATACTGCCTGCAAAAAGCAGTACAATAAAAGGACCGTTTACATATCTAAAAAAGCTCTTAAAGCGACCACTAATCAATAATTTAAAAGCTTTAATATTTATTTTTTGGAGCGAATAAATGAGTTGTTCGTAAAAACCAGCTACGAAAGCTACTGTACCCCCAGAAACACCGGGTACCTTATTCGCAGCGCCCATCGCTAAGCCTTTTAGAAAAAGATACGTTTTATCGGAAAGTGTCTCTAGTTTATACATTTATGACTATGCTTTATTACCAGCAGTTTTTTCTAAAATCAAAATGACCATAAAGCCCACGGCCGCAAAAAATATAGCCATCAATAACTCATTATCTCCTTCAAACGCAAATGGCGAAATACTTTGTTCTTCTAATATTTTCAGCTTTCCGTTTATCATTTCAGATTGCAACACGTTTTTCCACGGCCATATTTTATTCAATGAACCAGCTACAAAACCTGTCAATACAGCTAGTGTTAAATTTCTATATGAATCGAATAACCACTTTAAGAGACGCGAAAAAGTAAGTAAGCCTACAATCGCACCAAAAATTAAAATTAAAATTGTTTTGATGTCTTTATCATCCAAGGCATCTAAAGCCGGCTTATATGCGCCGAGTAACAACAAGATAAATCCACCCGAAATTCCAGGTAAAATCATCGCACAAATTGCCAATGCACCAGCCAAAAACATAAATAATACAGACGATGACTCATTTACTAATGGTGGCAGTGTAGTGATATAAAAGGCTGTAGCAGCACCAAAAATTAACATAAAAATTATGCGGAGGCTCCATTTTTCAATTTGTCTTGCAATGAAGATAATACTTGCCAGCACAAGACCGAAAAAGAAAGACCAAATTAAAATTGGTTTATTTTCTAACAACCATCTTACCAACTTCGATAGTGTTAGTATACTAATGCCAATTCCTAAGACTAACGAAAGTAAAAAACCTCCATTAATTGACTGCCAAGCTGCATTAAAACCTTCCTTTTTGAGTATCGTTAGTGTTTTGAAATTGACCTTGTTAATCGTTGAAATTAACTCTTCATAAATACCTGAAATGAATGCTATTGTACCACCAGAAACACCGGGTACAACATCTGCAGCACCCATAGCGATGCCTTTTATTGAAATTACAAAATAATCAAGTAATGTTCGTTTCATAGGTTAAAATTAGCATGTCAAATATAACTATCCATATTGTTTCGACAGTAATGAATCTAATTTTAATTTAAAACGCGAAATAAATCTCAGAGTACTTATTCTTTATTTTTCTTTAATAATTCAACAATAGCTGTTTTATCAAAAATTGTAGGGTATAACTCTTTTATGACTTGATGATATTCATAATCAAGTTTTAATGCATTCTTAAAATAACGTATGCCAGAAGTATCGTTTTGGAGTAAGAAATTCATTCCGCTTAAGCGATATTCTATTTCAGCAAAGTCTTTATACATTTTTTTAGCCTTATTGAGTACTTTGAGGGCATCTTTAAACTCACCTATAAAATGTAGAACATCTACTAGTGCCAAAAAAATATCTAATCTATAATCTTCTAGATCTATACATTTTTGAAAGGCCGTTGCTGCTTCTTCGAAAAGGTTTAATTTTAAATTTATTTGGGCGAAACAAGACCAATACATTACATTTTCATCATCGATATGCAGTGCTTTATTGATAAAATACAAAGCCTTTTGATAGTTTTTTTGTTCGATGTATAGATTCGTCAATGCCAACCAACCCTTATCCAACAAGGGGTCTTCTTTTACAGTTAGGTTATAATATTTTAGCGCTAATTTTGTATTATTCAATTTTTCATAGCAGCTACCCATTCGTAAATATGTAAATGGGGTGCCATCTTCTAATGCAGTTGTTAAATCATAATTGGCAATTGCCTCTTCATAGTGCTCTAGCGCCTCTAGCGTTTTAGCTTTCTCCAGGTATGCCCCAATAAAATGCTCATCAATTAAAATCGAATAGTCAAATGCATTTAAGGCCTCTTTATATTGCTCTGTTATATAAAATTGACGTCCTAATTGATGCCATGCAATTTCACAATAAGGGTCTTTGTTAATATAGGCCTGTAAATATGCAATTGCTTCAATATGTTGATGCTGCATATCATAGCAGTAAATGACATTATATAGCGAAGAATAATCATCATACTCAACTTCTAAACATTTCGCAAAATTTAATCGCGCAGTTTCATAATCGTCTAGAAAAAGATATTCCATACCAATCATAGCGAATATATCAACTTCATCTTCTGTATATAATAATGCTTTATTTAAGGCGTTGATTGCCTCTTGGTGCATGTCCTTTTTTGACAATAAAGATGCTTTTTGTAGGTATAATTGATCATTAGAAGGTTCTATTTGCTCTAATTCTTCTAATAATTTTTCTGCAACCTCTAATTTATCTTCAAAAATAAGTAGTTCAACAGAGAGTAGCTTTAAGGTAATTGATGTTGGATGCTGTCGTAACCCTAATTCGATGGCTTTTTTTGCCAATGAAATTTTACCAACATCCATATAATGCGATATGATTTCCTCGAATTCTGTCGAATCGAAAAAATAAACAGTGTTGGTCTTGAGCATTGACTCGAACTTCAACAAGGGTAAATCGCCATTATTATCAGGTAATTGATACATATAAAAAGCTTTCTGTAACTTATAATAAAAGTAACCGCATTCTGTTTTTTAATAACTCGTTGCGCGAAATCTTTTTAACAATTTAATTAACAAGCTCATAAATAGGGTTTTTCAAAAAATAATGTAACTTTGCATTCCAAACAAAGTTTGGATAGAACATGGCTCAAAAGACATTACTAAATTCGAAAGATATTCATATCATTCTACATCGATTAGCCTGTCAATTACTCGAAAACCACATAGATTTTTCTAATACAGTATTAGTAGGTTTACAACCACGTGGTACATTTCTAGCCAACAGAATTTCTCAAGTTTTAAAAGAAGAATACAATATAAAAAACCTACAATTAGGGCAATTAGACATTACTTTTTTTAGAGATGACTTTAGAAGACGTAATGCACCATTAGAAGCTAGTTCTACCAATATTAATTTTACTATCGAAGACAAAAAAGTAGTGCTTATCGACGACGTGCTTTTTTCTGGTAGAAGTATTCGATCTGCACTCACGGCAATACAATCCTTTGGTAGACCAGATTCTATTGAACTACTCGTTTTAATTGACAGACGTTTTAGCAGACATTTGCCAATTCAACCTAATTATAAAGGAAGACAGGTGGATGTAATTAATTCTGAAAAAGTCAAAGTAATTTGGAAAGAGAATGACAAAAAGGATGCAGTTTATATTATAAATAATAACTAAATGAAGCATTTAAGCGTACCGCATTTACTAGGTATTAAATATCTTAATCAAAAAGATATTGACTTAATATTTGAAACTGCCAATCATTTTAAGGAGGTCATAAATAGACCTATTAAAAAAGTACCCTCACTGCGAGATATTACTATTGCCAATCTATTTTTTGAAAATAGTACCCGTACAAAACTATCTTTTGAGCTTGCCGAAAAACGATTATCGGCTGATGTGATCAATTTTTCAGCGGGACAATCATCTGTAAAAAAAGGAGAAACCCTCATAGATACGGTCAATAATATATTATCAATGAAAGTTGATATTGTGGTCATGAGACACCCAAATGTTGGAGCTGGTGTTTTTTTATCTAAACATATCGATGCTAAAATTATTAATGCGGGTGACGGAGCACATGAACACCCAACACAAGCTTTGTTAGACACCTACTCTATCAAAGAAAATTTAGGAACTGTTAAAGGCAAAAAAGTTGTTATTATTGGTGACATTTTACATTCAAGAGTAGCACTTTCAAATATTTATGCACTCAAATTGCAAGGAGCTGAAGTCAAAGTTTGTGGACCTACCACATTAATCCCGAAGTATATAACTACTTTAGGTGTGACAGTTGAAACTAATTTAAAAAAAGCACTACAATGGTGTGATGTGGCCAATGTTTTACGTGTACAACATGAGCGTATGGACATTAAATACTTTCCTTCGATTAGAGAATACACACAATTATTTGGTATCAATGGAGCTTTATTAGATAGTCTTGGCAAGGAAATTGTAATCATGCATCCAGGGCCTATCAACCGAGGTGTTGAGATTACCAGTGATGTAGCCGACTCTAAACAGTCTATTATTTTAAATCAAGTAGAGAATGGTGTGGCCATTAGAATGGCCATTATTTATTTATTGGCGCAACAGATCAAACCTAGTTAATTAATAGTATACAAAATACAATGATAATTCAAGAATTAAAGGATATCACGCTTTTAAAATGTACAGAAAGTTCGGTTTCTGAATTTTTTATTGTATTTAAAGAAAAATATAGTAATTTTGAGTGCGCTAATCTTATAATAGACTTTTCTGATTTAAAAGGGATACAAACAGAAGACATTTTACTTTTTTTAAAATTTTCAGAAAAGCATAGAGAAGATGGCACATCTTTTGTAGTTGTTGTTAATGATATTAATTTTGACAAATTACCGGATAAAATTATTTCAGCACCAACGCTTCAAGAGGCACAAGATATTATAGAAATGGAGAAAATTGAACGAGATTTAGGATTTTAACGAACCACAAAATTGCTTATGGTAAAAAAACTACTTTTATTACTTTTTGTTACACTCTCAACCACTGTTTTCGCTCAGCAAACAGGGCAGAATACCTTTGTAAAAGACACTACATTGATACTCAAGGATATTGTAGCATCTCCCAACCCTTTTAGCGTTACGACTAAAATAAAATTTCGTGCTTATGCGTCATTTGAATTAGAATTTTCTGTCAAAGACTTGATCGGGAACACTGTATATTTTAAAAAGTTCACCACTAAAAAAGGGCCAAATTATATTCCTTTCTATCGAGATAAGCTAGATTCAGGAATCTATATTTATACTATTAAAACGAATAACGAAGTTGTTTCTAAACGCATTGTCATTAAATGAGTCTAAAATTGACCATATTAGGTTGCCATTCCGCAACACCTAGAACATTTGCTCATCCAACTGCTCAATATTTAGAAATTAATAATCGTTCTTTTTTAATAGATTGTGGAGAAGGAACTCAAGTTCAATTAAGAAAATATAAAATCAAATTTTCAAAGATTGAGCATATTTTTATCTCGCATTTGCACGGGGATCATTTTTTTGGTTTAATAGGCTTAATATCAACGTTCGGCTTATTAAATAGGCAAAACGATCTTCATATTTTTGGCCCAAAGGGGCTTAAAGAGATTATTACGCTACAATTAAAATTATCAAATAGTTGGTTAAAATTTAACTTATGTTTTCATGAATTAGACAATACAGCAAGTGAAGTAATTTTTGAAGACGAAAAAGTCGTAGTTCAAACCATTCCATTAGAACATAGAGTCTATACAAATGGATTTTTATTCAGAGAAAAACATGCTGAACGAAAACTGAATATTGATGCAATTAAAGAAGTGCCAGAAATTGAAATTTGTGACTATCAAAATTTAAAAAATGGTAGAGATTTTGTAACTCAGAATGGTGATATCATTGCAAATTACAACCTTACTTTTGACCCAATAAAAGAGCTCAGTTATGCTTATTGCAGTGATACTGTTTATAAACCTGCTATTGTCTCACAAATTAAAAATGTAGATTTATTATATCACGAATCAACTTTCTTAGAAGATAGAATTGACCTGGCTCAGCAAACAAAGCATTCAACGGCCAAACAGGCTGCTCAAATTGCAAATGATGCCGAAGTCGGACAGCTAATTTTAGGCCACTATTCTAGCAGATATAGTGACTTAAGTTTGTTTGAAAAAGAAGCCAAAACAACATTCGAAAATATCGTTTTAGGTGAAGCAGGTAAATCAATCGAAATCAAAGACACTTCGGTGAAATTACTCGTTGCACAACAAAATTAGTATTGATTTGTAGCTAATAACACTAAGTTACAAGCAATTTCAACTTCAATATGATTATCTTCTAATAATTTTATAAGCTCAGCGTTTTCAGTACCGGGATTAAAAATAACTCTTCTGGGTTTCAACGAAATTATATACTCATAATACACTGCTTGACGCCTGGGGTTTAAGTAAAGTGTTACCGTATGTATATCACCAAAATTAGAAGCGTCAACATCTATTTTAACCCCATGAACTTCGCCCATTTTTACTCCTAGAGCTTTCACTTCATGCTGCATATCGACCAACCTCTTTATCACAATATTTGAATACCTATCCACTTTTAGAGAAGCTCCTATTACCAATGTTTTTTTTGACATACGTTAAAGTCTATTAGTCATTTGTTAATCGCCATTACAAATATACAATAGCTGCGTCATAATAACAGTGCAACCAACAAAGTGAATGTTAACAGCTCAGTACTAAGTACTCACAAAATTCTATAAAAACCGAATATGATTAAAAAAAACCTTTATTCGATTATTGGACTAGCGGGTTTTGCGTTTTTCGAAAGGAACCTTTGATAACATTTAGGCTTCAAAATTTGTAGTACGCTCTTTTTTTTAAGATATTGCGAGTTACTAACAAAAAATTAACTCAATTAATTATGAAGAAAAAACTTCTTTCGGTGTTGCTTTTAATAGCGCCAATACTAACATTTGCACAAGAACAAGGGATCGATGAAAAAATTGATCAAGCATTTGGAAATGCGACAGGTTGGTTTGTGAATTTTATTTTCTATCAAATTCCGTTCGGAGATGACATAAATATTTATTGGGTTTTATTTCCACTAATAATTGGAGCAACTTATTTTACATTCTATTTTAGATTCATCAATTTTAGAGGTTTTTTTACATCAATAAATATTGTTCGCGGTAAATATGATCATTTAGATCATCACGAATCTTTAGTGGGAGCAGGAGATTCTACTCCGGGTGGAGATGCTATTGAAACCATAGCAATAGAGGGTCATGACGGAGAAGTAAGTCACTTTCAAGCACTAACAGCAGCATTATCGGCGACAGTAGGTTTGGGTAATATTGCAGGAGTAGCAATTGCCGTATCTATTGGTGGCGCCGGAGCAACATTCTGGATGATTGTTGCTGGATTGTTAGGGATGGCTTCTAAATTTGTTGAATGTACACTAGGTGTTAAGTATAGAGATATTGCAGAAGATGGAACTGTATATGGTGGACCGATGTATTATCTTACAAAAGGTTTAAAATCTAAAGGACTTGAAGGGTTAGGAAAGGTTTTAGCTGTATTATTTGCCATTTTTGTAATTGGAGGTTCCTTTGGTGGAGGTAATATGTTTCAAGTAAACCAAGCCTTTCAATTAGTAGAGAACATAACAGGAGGAGAAGCTTCAGTTCTACACGGTAAAGGTTGGTTGTTTGGTTTAATAATGGCCGTATTTGTAGGGATAGTAATCATTGGTGGAATCAAAAAAATAGCGAAAGTAACTGATAAAATAGTACCATTTATGGTAGTTATTTATGTAGCAGCATCTTTATTTGTTATTCTAGCAAATTACGACATGATAGGTGATGCTTTTGCACAAATATACAATGGTGCTTTTAGCCCTGACGGTATTGCGGGTGGTGCTGTAGGCGTGTTAGTTCAAGGGTTTCGACGAGCAGCTTTTTCTAACGAAGCTGGTGTAGGTTCTGCTTCAATTGCGCATTCAGCTGTAAAAACGAAATATGCAGCTAGTGAAGGGATGGTAGCTTTATTAGAACCTTTTATTGATACGGTTGTTGTTTGTACAATGACAGCACTAGTGCTTGTAATTACTGGAAACGTAACCTCTGCAAATTCTGGCTTAAATGACGCCCAAGCAATTTTATTAACTTCTGGTGCATTTGCATCTGTTATTTCATGGTTTCCATATGTATTGACAGTTGCGGTGGTTTTATTTGCATTTAGCACGATGATCTCTTGGTCATATTATGGTTTTCAAGGATGGGCTTATTTATTTGGGCGTTCTAAAAAAATGGAATATTTATACAAACTTATATTTTGTGTTTTCGTAGTTATTGGTGCAGCAGCTAGTTTAGGCTCTGTAATTGGGTTTTCTGATGCGATGATTTTCGCCATGATGGTACCAAATATGGTTGGGTTAGTAATCTTAGCTCCTAAGGTAAGAGACGAACTCACGAGATACATGAAAGCGATAAAAGAAAAGAAAGCATAAATCTTTTATGAAAAATTTAAAATCCCATTTCTGGTATAACAAAAGCCAACGAAATGGGGTTTTCTTTTTAGCAGCGATTATTATTGGATTACAGCTCACCTACTTTTTTCTTGATTTCACATCAAAAGATCAAACAGAGGCAGATTCAAATGAATTGATACAATTACAACGTAAAATTGACTCTCTAAAAACTATTGAATTAGAAAAAAAGAAACCACAACTATTTCCATTCAATCCAAGTTTTATTACCGACTTTAAAGGCTATCAATTAGGGATGTCTGTTGAAGAGATTGATCGTCTCTTAGCGCATCGCGCGGTGGGTAATTATATCAACTCTGCCGATGAGTTTCAACGAGTGACCAAAGTTTCCGATAGTTTATTAGCTGTTATTTCCCCATACTTTAAGTTCCCAGATTGGGTTCTTAAAAAGCAACAGTCTGCTACCAAGGCCTCATTAAGTAACAAAAAAATACCAAAAAAAAATTCAGAAGACTCTAAACAATTTATCCTTAAAGACTTAAACACAGTAACAGCACAAGATCTTACTAAAATAAATGGTATCGGTCTAACCCTTTCACAGCGAATTATCAACTATCGAATCAAACTCAGTGGGTTCATAATAAACGAGCAACTTTATGAAGTTTATTATTTAGATAGGTCGGTTGCAGATAGAATTTTAAAGCAATTTGTAGTTATTGAAAAACCTTTAATCAACAAGATAAATATTAATGATGCCAACTTTAAACAAGTCTTGTCTATCGTTTACATCGACTATGAATTGACAAAAAAAATCTTTCAATATAGAGACGAAGTTGCAGAGATTCAATCTTTAGAAGAGTTGAAGAAAATAGACGGATTTCCGTTGGAAAAATTTGACAGAATAGCCTTATATTTGTCAGTCAAATAAACTTACTTATGAATCGTATGTATTTTACTGAAGAACACCATTCTTTTAGACAAAGTTTTAAAGAATTTCTACAAAAGGAAGTTGTTCCTCACATTGAAAAATGGGAAAAAGAAGGCACTATTGAGCGATTCATATGGAAGAAAGTTGGGGAGATGGGCTATTTTGGTTTGAATACTCCAGAAGCATATGGAGGTTTAGATTTAGATCTCTTTTATACGGTCATATTTCTTGAAGAGTTACAAAAGATTAACTCTGGTGGGTTCGCAGCAGCAATGTGGGCACATGCCTATTTAGCCATGACTCATTTAAATAAAGAAGGAGATGAGCGGATTAAAACAGCATACTTAACCCCTAGTGTTCATGGAGAAAAAATTGGATGTTTATGCGTTTCAGAACCCTTTGGTGGTTCAGATGTTGCTGGCATGCGAACTACTGCCATTAAAAAAGGTGATTCGTATGTTTTAAATGGCTCTAAAACATTCATTACAAATGCTGTGTATTCAGACTATATGATTGTAGCTGCAAAGACACAACCTGAACTTGGTAATAAGGGCATGAGTATTTTTGTTGTAGATAGTAAAAGTCCTGGTATTTCAGTAAGTAAATTAGACAAGTTGGGTTGGCGAGCTTCTGACACCGGCGAAATTGCCTATGACAACGTGATGATTCCTGCTGAAAATTTAATGGGAGAAGAAGGAAAAGGATTCCCATATATCATGCAGCATTTTGCCTTAGAACGTTTGGTAATGGGTATTAATGCACATGCAAGGTCTGAATATGCAATTGACTATACTTTACAGTATATGAGTGAACGTACTGCTTTTGGTAAAACTATTGATAGTTACCAAGCACTTCGTCATAAAATTGCCGATTTGGCTAGTGAAGTTGAAATGTGTAAAGTATTTAATTATTCGGTTGCAAAACAATTAGATGATGGAGAATATGTAGTTAAAGAAGCGACCATGTCGAAATTGGTCTCAACAAAAATAGCTGACCAAGTAGCCTATGACTGCTTGCAGTTTTTAGGTGGTTATGGGTACATGGAAGACTACCCATTAGCGCGCTTACTACGTGACAGTCGTTTAGGCCCTATTGGCGGAGGTACTTCAGAAATTTTAAGAGAAATTATTGCTAAAATCGTTATTGACAAAAAGGATTATAAACCTGTCACATAAATACAAGTTGTGATTTGAACAAAAATTATTTCTATTATTACTTAAACTTTTAGAAGCAAATAGTATTATGAACCTACTCCCTCAAATCTGTTTTGAAAATTTTTAGAAAAATAAGAAAGCACTCAGCTACGAATAAGAAAGTACTCAATTATGTTGGCTATTCTATTGGTGAAATTTTTCTAGTTGTTGTAGGTATTTTAATTGCAGTTGCACTCAATAATTGGAATCAAAAAATACAGGAAAAAAATGAACTAGATAATATTCTTATCACCATTAAAAAAGATCTTCAAAATGATATTCAAGACATTGACAAGATACTAGCATATCATAAAAGATTGTCTCCATTGTATAGTAAAATTCTCAATGATTCTTTGACTAAAAAAGACTATCTCGAGAAAGACAGTAGTCTCCCTTATTTAATTTTAGGATATCCAGAAATCTCTTTTGATAAGCGAGGCTTTAATCTATTAAGTACATATAATAGTAATAATGAAACTACTAAAGATACCTTAGCAAACCATATTATAGATTTTTACACTGAACAATTGCTGCAAATTAAAGTCGATGATGACTTTAGAGCAACTGACATTGCTGACAATTATAATTACTGGAAAAATAATTATACGTGGTGGGCGCAATATATTCAAAATCAAAACATGAATGGTTTTATTGATTACGCCTTGAACAACCCAGATTATAAAAATAGAGTTGCGACTGCTTATTTTTTAACATACGATATCTTCCTACCAGAGTTAAGCATTTTTAAAGAAAAAGCCCAAACTATTATGGAAGTAATTGAACAACGTGCTCGACAAAAATAAATATATGCTTGTTAAAATCTTTCAATTCAAAAAAATAATTGCAGTCATTATGGCCGTTGTGATGTATTTTGCATTGACCTATGCTACCAATGAACAACAGATTGTATTTGAAAAAGAAGTCGTTGCGTTAGATATTAACAAAGACGGTATTTATAGCGATGAGGAAGTCACCAACGAGCAAAAACAAGTGATAGAAAAGATGCAAAATGGTACTGGAGGTCAAATTGCGCCCTATACATTAATGCCATTCGCTCTTTTTTGCGGCTTATTTATCTTTTTTACAATTCGCGCGATAGAAAACTACATCTTAAAAAAAGCTAAAAAGGATACATAATATTAGCCGTTATTGTTATTGTCATCATCCTCTTTTATCTCGTTCCATACCTTGATAGCATCATCTTTAGTAATTCCCTTTATAATTTCTACATGAATACCATCGCTCACGCCTAAGGTGATCTCTTTTCTATCAAAACTGTCACCATTCTTAATTTCTACAAAAGGAGCCTTGGTATCTTTATCGAACTGTACTAACGCCTCTTTAATGGCCAATACACTATCTGCTTTAGCCAAAATAATTGAAGCATTCGCACTCAACCCTACTCTTACAAAAATTGAATCTTGTTTTTTAAGGGTTCCTTTTATTTCGAATTGTATAGCTCCGTTTTCTAGTACACCCTTTGGGGCAATAT
>RCNE010001250.1_pt1 | contig 13788 bp, 17 predicted proteins | sample 2041361 | NCBI WGS metagenome assembly RCNE01 (sample SAMN09708229, study PRJNA481090) | Marine sediment metagenome, whole genome shotgun sequencing project.
CTGTTCAGAAACCGGTCCTTGGCCATCTCGTCATCAAAATCAAACACTGCGATAAATTTCGTAGGGTCGTTCGTCTCGTAAGACGTATAATCAAAACCACTGTCGCCGAGCTCTTTCAACGCGGCAACAAATGATTTCAGGGCGTCAATTTGCTCGGGTGCCTTTCCTGGGACAATCGAATATTCAACAAGCAAGCACATCTTTTTTGCTCCTTTCCTAAATCTACTGGTATTGATCGTGGCGTTTGACCCAGGCCATCGGGTGCGCAAGTTGGTCTTCATCGCGACCTTTGGGCAAGAGATCCAGATATTGGTAGGTGACATTCATGTTGTCGAGACCACGTGAATAGCAGGAATAGGTATGGTACAGATGTCCGGCGTCGTCCTTGGCGAATATGCTGATGGCAGGTGCTTCCTCGCTCGGAAAAGTCGTTTTCCGGTAGTTATATTCGATCTTGCCGCCTTGCATTTCTGCGGGCGTGAAGGAGGCGTGATAATCGTGGTTGAACTTTGAGCCGTGGCAGGAAACCCAGTCGAAGTTCCAGCCCATGCGTTTTTTGTAGGCTTCAATTTTTGAAAACGGCGCGTTGGACACCGCGACAAAAGCCGCGTCACGATGCGCCATGTGATCGGTTGTTCCGTTGAAACCATCAGCCCAGAATGAACAGGACGGGCAACCTTCCTCCCAGCTTGCGCCAAGCATGAAGTGCTGTACGATAAGCTGGCTCTTGTCGCCAAACAGATCACCCAAAGCCATTTCGCCATCCGGTCCTGCGAAACGATATCCTTCCTTAACAGTCACCCATGGAAGGGCGCGGCGCATTGCGCTCAATTCATCGCGCTTGCGCTGAAAGGCTTTTTCTTCAGCCAGCAGTGCCTTACGGGCTGCCAGCCATTGGTCACGGTTTGCGATTTCAGGCGCATTCATGTTCGGTACTCCTTTTTGCAAGGCAGGAAGCTGCCAGCAATTTCATCTACGGCGGCACTGTGGTGGCAACCAAGTGGGACGTTTCAGATCGATTTTCTTGCGATTTCAAACGCGATAACCATCAGTGAGAAAAACGCCAGCGTGAATGTGAGCGTTCGCGCACTGAACCGCGCAAAACCAGTGAGCATGATGAGTGCGTGCACAATCCTTGCCCAAAAAAACACTGCCGCCGCTGTCGCCGTTGCGGTCGTTGAAATCTCTGCGGCGTGGGCAACCAGGACAAGACCTGCAAATGCACCAAACTGCTCCACCATATTGAGGTGAGCGCGGTTGGCGCGCTTTACCCAAACCGGCGATTGTTCGTTTTCGCGCAGATTTGTGTAGTCCTCCGGTGCGAGCTGCCCCTCATATTTGACCACGCCGATGATGTAGGGGATCCACAGAACGGCCAGCACGATGGAAGATAGGAAAAGATACCAGAGTTCAGTTGTCATTTGAGTGCTCCTTCGCTTCTGATGTCTGAAGCCCCCAGCTCAACCGGGCGCTCCAGAATGTATTTGAATTGCGGCTACATTGGCATGCATTCGCCAACTTCGACGCTGCCGCCGGATGCCAGTGCCGGACAGTCCTTCGCCATTTCACATGCAGCGTCGATGCTGTCGGCCTGCACAATGGTATAGCCGGAAAGCGGATTGGCGCCGCCGCCATCGCTGACATTGGAAGCAGCGACGGTTTTGGATTGGCCCAGCGGTGCGCCGCCGTCCACAACGGCATCGCCCATCTTGCCGAACCAGGCCATCCATTTTGCCATGACGCCTTCCATGTCTTCGGGCTTGGGGGGTGTAGGTCCGCTATGAAATGCGAAGATATATTTAGCCATGTCGTTTCCTTTCGATTTGGTTTGCGGCAGTACAAGTTTTCTGGGTTCAGCTGGCGCCGGTAAGGCTCCGGCCGACGCCCTGGCAAAGAACCATGATAATCAGGCAGACGATCCAGTAGCCGGCATCGACGTTGCGCGCATAGCTGGATTTCTTGCCGAAAAGACCGGATGAATAGGCCAGTACGGTGAACGCAATCGTCGCAAGAATGACGGTGAAGAGCGCAGATGAAACGGCTGTTACACCAACAAACCAGCTCATCAGGAACAATCCGACGACTTGGGCACCCATGGCCGCCACCGGCATTTCGCTGGCTTTACCCAGGTCCACACCCTGCCCCTCGGCCCACTTTACGCCAAACAGCGTCGGTGAGTACCAAAGCCAGCCCACCAGAAAGGATATAATAGTCCCCGCGATAACTGACACCCACGAGATACCCATTGTGATTTCAGCCATTGTTTTCTCCTCTGTGGTGAAATTCAGTTCGCCATACGTTCGAGCTTGCTAAGTGCCGAAGCCCATCCTTTGCCGTGATTTTTTGCGCTCTCATCATCAGGGAGGTCTGAATGAATTAAGACGAAATGCGAGCCGCCGGACCCATTTGACTTGATCTCAAGCCGCACCCGACTTTCGTGACCGCGCCGGTCGTCGCCGTCGTGCCAGCCCCAAGTAAACTCCATCCAGTTTGGTGGCTCTATCGCCGTGACCACTCCGCTCATCTTGTGCACCCCGCCTTCGGCGTTGACCAAGGTTGAGGTCCAATTTCCTGTTTGCGTTAGATCAAGCTTGTAGTCTTTCACGCCCATGCCTTCGGGCCCCCACCACTGCACAACATTTTCGGCCCGGGTAATATAAGCAAAGACTGTTTCGGGGGCAGTTGCGAGCTCACGTTGGAGGGTCAGTGTGCTCATTTGCGATTACTTTCCTGAGTGAGGGCTAGTTCGAGCCGGTCAAGGCTGGTCTGCCAGAATTCACGGTGGCTCATGGTCCATGCGCCAATGGTCTGTACGGCTTCCGGTCGTACGGAATAGAGGCGCCGTTGTTTGTCGATGCGTTGCCTGAGCAGCCCCACGGAGCGCAGTATTTTCAGGTGGCGCGACACCGCGGGCGGTGCAATAGTCATACCTTTCCGAAGCGCTCCGGCGCTCAGTTCACCCTCGTTCAGCAGTCTTTCGACGATGGAAAACCGTGTGGCATCGCCCAAAGTGGCAAACATTTCGTTGAGCTGATTCATCGAGTTCGATTTTCATTTAACATATCTGCTAATTAACCTATCTGTAAAATAAGTTTTGTCAAATGCGGTCTGTTAAAGAGTGGGCGGTGCATTTTTCAGCGCAGCGATATTTGGAGGCCAAGATGGACCCGGCGCAGCTTTTGATGAACGAACGGGATGATCCGTGGGATCTGCTGGCGAATGGCCAACTGCAAAAGGCCGTCCGCATCCGTGACTTCATGCTTGGGCGGTGGCGGCTTAATCCCGACCCAACCGTTGCATTGCGCCAAGTGTCTGAACGCTTTGTTGCCGCCGGACTGCCGTTGAACCGAAGTGTCACAATTGTTGCGATCCTGCATGCCGAGGCCGTTGCCAGTGTTCGGATGTGGGAGAGCGACAAGGGAAGGTCAGACTTCGCCTACCTGTCCCATCTCGGATGATCACGTAGACCCTCACGGTTCTGCACTTTTCATTGCCAGATCGGTTTTTGGGTGCATCCGGAAAGGGGCGCTTCATGCTGGTTCGCCTTCATAGTCAAGCTAAGTCAACACCGAAGATACGTGCTGCTCTTCAGACGCGCGATGATCCGGCCTAGAGGGCTGCGGAGCGCCACGGGATCTCTGAACAGACCGTCTGGAAGTGGCGCATGCGAGACAGTGTCGAGGATCGCAGCCATCGCCGCGCAGGCTTCAGACGACACTATCCCCGGCTCAGGAGGCGGTAGCGGTTGCCTTGCGCAAGACCCTGCTGATCTCGCTGGATGGCCTGCTGGCTGTAGTGCTGGGTTTTCTTAACCCGCGTGCAACAGGTTCCTGCCTTGACCGCTGCTTGGGTCGACATGGCGTCGGAAACCTGCGCGATCTCAAGGCGCCGGTGCAAGAGCCGATGCATAAGGCGGTTAAGGCCTAGGAGCCGGGCTATCCATTGCGATCACCGAGAAGGGGCACATCTACGTGAAGTATCTGCCTCAAATGGCTGACGAAACCTCGCGCCGCTACGTGTTTGTCGCTATCGACCGGGAGACCCGATGGGTCTTCATGCTCATGCCACCGCGCGGTGTCCGGTCGGTGCGTGGGTGACAAATCGGCGCGAAAAGAAGCCCGGCTTGAAGGACCTGTTGACCCCGACCCGCATCGACGGCGCCAAAACCAGTCTGTTCCGTTGGTCCGTTGCGCCCGCCATAGAAGCGATGGCCAGCTTGCGGATCAATTCCGGCGGGCAGTTCGTCGCGAGCAGGCAGTGCAACGCAGGGATAAGCAGGAACAACTCGTCCACATCCGGGTCCGTCCTGTCGGTCAGCAGGATCGCTGATGCAAGGGGGTTGCGGTATTCGGCCAGAAGAACGAGTGAGTGGGTCAGCTTTCCACCGACCCTTTCCTGTGCAATGAACAGGTCCACGACGCTGTTGCGGATCGCGGAGTCAGCGGTCTTTTGATCGCCAGTCAAGAAGATTCGGATTCCGAACTTGGACAGCACCGCCGAAAGCCGAGTCCGGCGCTCAATTTGGTCATCTAGAATCAGAACTTGCATTTCCGGGACCCTTTTTCTGCAAACTAACCACGGGGCCACGTTAGCGTCGCCGTCCTTAAACATTGATTAAACCGGCATTCCCCGAGTAGAACGCGTTTGGTAGCAAATTCCCCCAGACTTGCAGCTCGGTCAAGCAATGGGGATATAGCTGCCGTCAAGCATCTCCGCGAAACCAGTTCGGTATGCGATGAGTGCGACCACCAGGAAACTTATCAGGATGATCGGCCACGGTTTAACGTCGAGGGCTGTTGCACCCTGACCGAGCCCTGCTGCAACAACACCGCCATAAGACCAATCATAACATGGCCATTCGCGATGCGACGCCCTGTGTTCGCGCCGGGCATTCGCACTAAGACGACTGGGCCTGCAAGAGACGCCAAGCTTATGATTGCGAGGGCGTGAAAAATGCCCAGTTGATCGGAGTCCTCGTAAATGCCAAGGACGACGACGTTCGCCAGCAATATTCCGGCGACAAAGAAGCGGCCCAAATGCTTATGCCCCGGGGGTGCCCTTTCGCATCAGGAATACGACAGCACCAAGTCCAAGTGAACCAATCATCAAAATCAAATGCGCATGGCCAAGGAAAGTCATCGAAGGATGACTGAATACACCGAGGGAAGATGTCAAATGTGCGTGATGCTTCGGAGTCTTTGGTGCCGTTCGATGCTATCTCAACTGTGTTTCTATGTTTGATGTATGGCTTGATCGAAAGGAAGCCCGAAATTTATCTGGGTAATGGACTTTCCATGGTGCTCAACGGACTTATGGTTGTTGGGATTACGATCCACGCCGGAGTAACTTTTTAGACACTGGGTGCGGGATATGTGAAGTTCCATGTGGAGATATCAAACGTCAGCTGAATTGGTTGGCGCCTACTGAATTTCAAGAGTTACTCCCAGTCAAAATGCGCTTCCTTATGGAGAACATCATAAGAACATTAAGGAGAGGGAGGCAATGTCGAAAAATGGACTCAGAGTGGTAATCCGATACAGCGCTGCAGCAAATTCTACAGGGCGGAGGTGCGCCATCAGGCTGTTGTGGACAAAGTCAGGCAACCATGACCTAGCTCAATGCCAAGTTGCAACGCCACGCGTAAACTAAGTCGTGTTGTAGCCCCTGCTGGAAACCCAATAAATGCCGACGAAATCCGTTACGCCTCAAAGGCAAGTTATCATCAAGTTCATTCTTCTCTGTGGAGTTTTCGTCGGGTATTTCGCATACCTGAGCTATGAGTTTGATCTGATGACCGGCGGCATCGCGGCACTGTTAACGTGGAGTTTTTTTGTCCTCTGCACGCCAGTTGCTGATGCAGGTTTTTTGCTAGATTTTCCAATTAGACTGCTGTTTGGCGTACGAATGATTGTCTCTGAGGTCGCCGTGTGGGTCTTGGCTTTTGCAATAAACATCGGGGTACTACTCTATGCGGATAGCTATTACTCTACCACTCTTATTACGAGGCTCATGCAGAAGATTCTGACCACACCCTATCCTTTTTGGGCGGTCATCATACTATCGGGATTGGGTACTTTCCTGTCCATCCGCTTTGGCGATGAGTTAATGGACGTCATACACCATCGAGAGCGGGACTTCTTCCATTCGCATCAATTCAAGCACGAGTTGATTTTGGTGGCATTCTTCATACTTGTGATTTTTGGCTACTACCGACTTATCACTTCGCTGGGCATTGACACGTCAATGTAATCCTACAATTCGCTCTGGCATTGCTAATGCCTTTCTAAGCTAGGATGGAACGTCTGCCGCCTGCACGGCGCTGGTGTGCCATCTGGTTCAGCGCGTCCGACCTATCGCCACGGACTGCGCAGTCAGGAAATGCAATCCATTCGACGGTCGGCTTCGCTTCTCAGCAGGGCTGCTAAAGAGCTTAACGAAGGGTGTGAATTACTCGAGCGAACTCTTTAATTTGGAGGCAAGCTAAGATCGGGATGTACAAAGATACAACCCCCCGTCCAAGGAACAGAGGGCTGCCGACGCAACAAGGGTACGAAGCGCGTTTAACCGATATGCGGCGGGGATAAAACACACTGGCAGCGCAGGCCGAACAGGTTCTGGCACAAGACCCGTTTTCCGGTCATCTATTTGTTTTCGGGGCGACATGGGGATTTGCTTAAAATCTTCTGTTGGGATTCACAGGGCGCGTGCCTGTTTTCAAAACGACTTGAACGGGGCCAGTTTGTTTGGCCTGCGGCTAAGGATGGCAAGATCAACCTGACCTCGGCGAAACTGGCGATGCTGCTGGAAGGCATTGACTGGCGCATTCCACAGCGCACGTGGCGGTCTCTGAATACGGGATATCAGACGCAAATTTGTGGATGTGTTTACGGCGCAAGGTTCCGCCATCGCCGAGGAGACCATCAAACGGATCGCGCAATTGTATGGCGTGGAAAAAGAGGTTCGGGGACAATCACCCGAAGCCCGCGCTGCCCTGCGCCACTCCAAGGCGAAGCCTGCCTTTGATGATCTGAAAGAATGGCTACACGCCCAGTTGCCCAAAATATCCGGCAAATCGCCACTGGCTCAAGCTATTCGCAACGCCCAGAACCGTCTCCCCAAGACGCGCCCTTATCTTGATAAAGGCTTTCTGGAACTGGGCAACAACACCGTCGAACGCGCCATGAAGCCCGTCGCCATCGGTCGCAAAAACTGGATGTTTGCAAGGCTCACAACGCGGTGGCAATTCCATGGCCATCGCCTTCACCCTGATCGAAACGGCCAAGCTGAACAAAGTTGACCCACAAGCTTGGCTCACATTGGTTCTGGAACGCATTGCTGATCATAAGATCAACCAGCTAGACGAGTTGATGGCGTGGAATTATCAGGGGTGAAACGGGCGTTTACGCTTCAACTGCCTTGTTAGTCTGACAATCCAATTGCACCACTGCCTAACAGGTAGTGATAGTATTCTGTGGGTCCTAATGAGCCAAGATTTCTACTCAACTGCGATTGCTACACTGCTGATCGTACCCGTGGAGCGCGATTTTACCTCTGCACCAATTGCCTCGACAACCGGTGTGGCTAAATCGATACCTACACCATCAGCGCTGCTTGACCTGTTTGGCAAGCGCTTTGACAACGATGCTAGAGGCCGCGCGCCATCTGCCGGCCTCACCTAGATCGGGCCAACCCTGATCGGATACCGTGCCCGGCACCGCTAAACCCTCTTGATCGGAACGGTCGAAAAACGGCCCCTTTTTTCTTCCAGTCCACGCACAAAGCCCCGCATCATCTGCTTCAAAATGCTCAATGATACGAGTCTGTGTGCTTCGGTCAAATACGTCGTTGCTCGAAAAGGCCGCTGGAATATTCATTGCCGTGATATCGCGGATCATTTGACGGTTGTTCAATCCCGTATGGCGCCGGACTTGCCCCAAAATTTCGCTGATTTCGCATGATAACGTAGGGTTGATTTGGTTCTCCGCTGCGGTGTGCAAGGCCTCAAGTCCCGGGACCCCCAGCAGGCTAATAAAGTCTCGGACGACGTCCTGCCCCGGAAAAGCGCTGCGTTCAAAAGGGCGCACAATCACATTTTCCGAACCAAAAACATCCGCATATGCCTGTAACACATCCACAAAATTCAGGATTTCCATCTGATGCAGAGCAAAAGCTTGTGGGTTCGGGTCAATCTTGCCGTTTTTCACAAACTGTTTGTATAGCGCCTCAATAAAGCGATCATGGCGGCGCAGATAACACACCACACGGGTCTTTGAACTCAAATTAGCGGGGAAATGGGTGGCAAACTGTTGTGCCGTCAGGCGTGCCATAGGAAGGCGAAACAGCATCTCGGACGAAATGACATGTACCTGGGCATCAGAGCTTTCGATCTCAGCCTTAAGGGCGCTCATGTAGGCGGCCCCTTGGCCTTTCTGAAGCAATTTGGGAATGGTATTATGTGCGATATGAGGGCGTTGCGTGCGGGTATAATTCACCCCAAGTCCACGCAGTTTTTCCTCGTGTCCAGCAAGGTATCCTTGGATCGCAGTGGTGCCCGTTTTAGGGGCCCCCACATGAAGCAAAATACGTGTCATTTTCCATCCTTAAGACGCAGGTGGCGTTGTGCTATACGTAGTGCGCCCCGGAAATGCGGTGCTTTTCGACGCGCAATTACACTTGCGCATAGCCGCACAATTAGGTCATTGCGCCCACTGGCAACCAGCCGTTCTAGCAACTCTTTTTGGTAGCGCGGCGTATCATGTCGTGCACGCATCAGTTGATAAATTTCTGTGCGATCAGCACCCTCGGCCATTGCAGCTTCAACGATGTTTTTCAGCACACCCATCGAGGACCAAAGCGACATAATCCGATGCCCCATAAAGCGGCAGCGAATACGCTCAATATTGTCGCCCTGAAACAGCGCCGCATGCATCGCATCCAACGGGGCCGCTGGATCAAAGAATAACAATACACTACGCGCAGTCTTTAGCTGTTCAGGAGCATACCCATATCGGTTTGAAAAATTGCGCCGCCAAGCCTTGCGGTACCGCGTTTCCCAACTGGCAATGTCGCGATCCAATGTGGCCTGTGGGCTGATCGCAATGACATCCGCCCCAGGTGCGGCCGACGAAAAGGCGCAAGCAGCATAAGCTCCCATGGAGGCTCCGTAAAAAATGACCCTATCGAACTGTTCAAAAAAACCTTGATCGCGCAGTTCATCAAAGAAATCTAGCACATGCTCATCGCGGTACCAGCTCCATTCATGGGCCATGAGACCAAGAACCGACCATCCCTTTGTTTGTGCAAAAGAATAGCCCCATGGCAGCCGGTCCTGCGCATTGGAAAAGACGTGGTCGAGATTCTCAAACGTCACCACCAGCGTCTTGCCACGATGTGAAAAAAGGGCGCTGTGCTTGTCCCCGAGGCGGCGATAAAACCCCTCTTTTTCAACAAGTTCGACTAACCCGGCTTCCCAAGCTTCACTTGTCAGTTCCGTTGGTGGGGTTTCGTGCGACACGATCAAACCTTTTTCTGTTGGCGACGTTTCTTGAAGGCATGACCAAAACTGATGGCCAATTCCACCCGGTCCCGATCTTGCAAATGCTGTTGCATAGTCTGCTTATAAATATACGTGTCCTTACGATTGCGGATCATCTGAGCAAAAAGCAGTGGCGTCAGATCGCCTTCAATCGCTGCATGCATGACAGGTTTTAGCTTATCCATGCGACGCAAGGTGAGTGCCGATTTGTGCCCGCATCCGGGTGCCAAAAGCTTCACAACGCGTTCTGATGACAGCCGATCCACATGTTGGCGATCTGGCACAACAAAGGGATCATAAACAACATAGGCTTGTCCTGCGTCATCCAAACCGTCTGCCGCATCAGAGTATGGCAACGTCCAGTCCTGAACACGGCCCTTCCTAAAACGCACTTCCCATGGTGCCAATTCGGCAGCAAGCGTGCTTTGGGGGCTGAACGCGATAACAGTAGAACCCGGCGACAAACGCGCAAAGGTGAGTGCCGCAAACCCACCCATGGACGTGCCGCAAAAGACCACTTTACGAAACCGTTTGAAAAAATCGCTGTTACGCAGGTTTTCCAGTCGCTCAATCAGCGTTGCATCACGAAACCAGGTCGGTCCATGCGCAAAAATACTCAGATGGCTCCAGCCATTGTCTGCAATAAACTTTCCAGCCCAAGGCTCGCGGGCCAAATGCCGCCCCCCCGCCTCTGCTAAATTGTCAAAGGAAACAACCAACACCTCAGGGCTGCGTTCGACAAACAGCAGCGCGTGACGCGCGTGGTTCTCATAAAATCCAGTGCGCGGACCGCCTGGGAAAATCTCTTTGTACCATTGTGGTGGACTATCGAGGGCGGTCATTTCGTTTGGCATTTTCACCCTCCACGTACCGCCACTCCCGTTGTGTTGAACTATGAAAGTTCATAGCACCCAAAGGTTCAAGGCCAGTACAGGAAATTTTTCGAAATCTGATCATAGCTAATCCTTCCATATTAAGGAAACTCTCCTTAGAAAGAAAGGCAGAATACTGATGATAATAAGCAGGTATAGTGACATGAAATTAAGCACGATAGGCATGCTATGGATGGAAGGTCCACTAAGCTATTTAGAGCAGCTGTGCGTCAAATCCTTTGTGGATGCAGGCCATGAAGTGATTTTGTATCACTACGGCCCTGTGCAAAACGTCCCCGACGGTGTGAGCATGGCGGATGCGGCTAAGTTTCTGCCGCAAGACGGCTTTCTTTTGCACAAGCGCACCAGCAGCCCTGCTCTTCATTCCGATGTTTTCCGGTACAAACTGCTGGAAAAGAGCCAGAATGTGATTTGGGCGGATACGGATGCCTATTGCATGCGTCCGTTTGAGACCGAGAATGGGCACTTCTACGGCTGGGAATCCACGACCCATATCAATGGTGGTGTTTTGGGCCTGCCCGCAGACTGCGAAACGCTGGGCCGCCTTTTGGAATTTACCAGCGACGAATATTCTATCCCGACATATTATGGCAAAGAATACGAAGACGAACTGATCGCCGCCAAAGAAGCGGGTGCTCCGGTCCATGTCAGTGAACAGCCTTGGGGCGTTTGGGGGCCGCATGCGATCACGCACTTCCTGCGCGAAACTGGCGAAATGAAATACGCGCTCCCGCAAGAGGCGCTGTATCCTTTCACCTTCAAAGACCGGCGCAACATGTTGAAGCGCAAGTTTGACACCACAGGGATCATTACTGAAAATACCCGCTCGGTCCATTTTTACGGTCGTCGTATGCGCAAACGCCTTGTTGAACGAGAAGGCGGCGCTCCGCACCATAAAAGTTTGATCGGCTCACTGCTGCAAAAACACAATGTTGACCCCGAAAAAGCACCATTGCCCGTCGCGGTTCAGGCTGCGGATGTGCCGCCTCAGGCGACGCAAATTAAAGCGGGCAAAGGCCCTAAGAAAGCGCAAGAGCTAAACTTGACTGACTTGGCGGACGCCTTCGGGTCGGACAAGGGGTCTACCAAGCATCGCTATACTGAACTCTATCAGTTGCTGTTCTTGCCCTTCCGGGACCGGAAGATAAACTTCCTAGAAATGGGGCTGCTGATCGGCGGCCCTGAGCACGGTATCGACAAAGATCGGGTGACGGACGACATGCCCTCTGTCCGCATGTGGTTAGAATTTTTCTGCAAAGCTCACATTTACGGCTTGGATGTGTCAGATTTCAGCTGGTTCAAGGACGAACGCTTTGACTTTGTGCGCTGCGATATGGACACGCGCGAGAACATCGCGACGGCCACACAAACCCTGCCCAATATGAATATCATCATCGATGATGCCTCCCATGCCTCGCACCATCAGCAAAATGGTTTTCTTGAGCTGTGGCATAAGTTGGTGCCGGGCGGCATGTACATCATTGAGGATCTTCGTTGGCAGCCTAAAATGATGGAAAAGCCGGGGATCACCAAAACGGGTGAATTATTCTATGGCTTCCAGGTCAATCGGAAGTTCAAGCATAGTGACCCAGCAATTGAGGCGGAATTAAATAGTATTTCGGATGAAATTTCTGGCTGCCTCGTATTTCAAGCCGGGTATAACAACCAGAAACGGCATCAGGTCGCCGTCATACACAAGCGCTGATCGGTTCGATTTAGAAAATCGGCCGTAGGGGTTTTTGGAATCAATCTTGACTATTTACAAAAAGGTGAGCAGGCAATGATAGCTGCACAACGCGCCAGCGAAACCGCACAGACCCGTTTTGAACAAGCCTTTGAGGGACAGTATCGACTGTCCAAAACGGCCTCACCCTCACCGCCAGATGAATGGGTAATCGATCATGTGCAGGGATGGCATCTCGTGCATTGCCCCTCTCTGCCCAGCTTCACTCTTTTGGATGCACAGGGGATAAAGATCGGCTGGCTGCTTGGATATGCGGTTGGGGCAGACGGCCAATTGGTCGGCCCTGATCTGGTAAAACTCAAGCGCGCCTATAGCGATGACACGTTCTGGGATTACATCTCGAGCGAGCTAACTTGGTATGCTGGGAAATACACGGCGATTTTAATTACACCAAATGGAGGGCGGGCATATTTCGATCCTGTGGTTGATCTTCCGGCCGTCTTTAATCACTCTGAACACGCTTTAGCATCTTCCCCTCTCATGGCGTTGTCCACGCCACTTCGCGTCAATCCTCGGATCAAGTATCCGCGGATTAGGAAGCGTGGTGGGAATTATGGAATGGGGCAAACCTGTGATATTCGCGTCATGCGTGTTAGAGGCAATCATTATCTTGATCTTGATAGTTTTGCACAACATCGCTATTGGCCATTGGAAACTGACAGCTTTGAGCAAGAGAACGAACTGCCCGAGAGTGCGCGCATTATTACAACCCGATTGGGTGAGGTGACCGGCGCACTTTTGGCCAACTACGATTGCCTTGTGCCCCTCACTGGTGGCAACGACAGTCGGACGCTGGCCTTTTCAGCAAGGAAATCGATGTCTCTGGCCAAGGCCTGCTACTCCCATCGTACGAATTATAAGACTGGTGTTGATTCCGAAATCGGCGCAAAGCTTGCGCATGCACTGGGCCACGAATTGCATCAAATAGATGCACTTTCTGCGATTGAGACCAATCAAATCACTGAAACAGAAATTTCCAAGCTGCGTCAAAATTTCTACTTAGCCACGGGCTACCAGAACGCACCAAGCGACGCTGAACTTGTCGCAGGTGACATGCTGCCCGAAGGTCAGGTCGTTTTGCGGGGGAACGTGTTGGACCTCACGCGGGCCAATCAATGGCCGCGTGATTGCAAATTTTATCTAGGGCATGGAATCGACTTGCTGGCGATTGGGACGCGGTCTGCGGAAGAAAACCGCGTCTATTGGGCGCCCGAATATCAAGAGTGGGCGAAAACGCTCCCCACCGGCGCCCAATTTTTTCTCTACGATTTTGCCTTCATGGAGCTGCAGGCGCCCTGTACTTTGGGCGCGCGTTTGCAAGGGTATCCACATGCGGCCTACGTCAATCCATTCAATGACCGGCGTATGCTTGCTGAGTGTATCCGCACACCCACTAATTTGCGCAAAAAGGGCCTGTTGAATGCTGCCCTACATGCAGCCTGTGAAGCACCAGAAATTCCCATGTTAAAGCAAGTTCTGCGGAGCCAAAGGGCGCAGTGATACCTGTCAAGAACCCACGCTCAGGGTTCATTATGGTGCTGTCATGTGTGCGACGGCTCCGTTTGCGCAAGGGTTGATTTTAGCTGATATCGATCATTGCGGGGTGCGGTCAGTCT